>Ga0247672_1000018_pt1 | contig 37820 bp, 55 predicted proteins | sample CNK13_metaG_FD_182719 | JGI IMG/M metagenome (GOLD analysis project Ga0247672, IMG submission 182719) | Soil microbial communities from Purdue University Martell Research Forest, Indiana, United States - CNK13 | ecosystem: Environmental > Terrestrial > Soil > Temperate forest > Bulk soil... | reverse complement strand
GGCGGCGCCTCGCACACCGAACACCAGCTCCGTCCCCTGAACCTGCGCCTGAATCGTCCAGGCCGCGGCCGCCGCGTCCTGCGCCATCCAGAGCGCAACCGTCGCGCCGACCTGCACGACCGCCGCGGCCGTCCCCTTGAAGACGAGGACGGCCTGCTGGGCCTTGGTCGTCCCGTCGCTCGCGTCGGTCGCCTGCATCTCGAGCGTAGCCCGATAGACGTGCTTCGGCGCCGTCGCCAGGCGCCAGATCTCGTGGAACGCCCCGTCGGTCGTCCGCGTCACGGCGGCGACGCTCCGGGTCTCGACGTACGCGACGACCAGCGGCGGCGCCGTGTGGGCATCGACGACCGGCACGGCGCCCGGTGGCAGATCCGTCGGCATCCCGCTCGCATCGTAGGTGAACAGCTCGGTCGCGGAGCCATCCTCAATCGGCACGGTTCCCAGGCCGTTGAACGGCACGCTCGCCGCTCGGAGCTCGGTCTCGAGTAGACCGAGCTCGAGCCGTTTCGTGACCCTCATCGCCGCACCTCGAGCGCGAGCATGAACCCGCCCTGAGCCGTCGCCGTCGCCGCGGTTGTCCGCCAGAGCGCGCGGAACGTGTGCGCGGCAGCCGAGAGCCCGGTAAAGCGCCAGATCGTCAGGATGTTCAGCTGCTGGTTTGCGGTCGGCAGCGTGGTCATGGTCTCGACGGGCGCCGCGCCTCCGTCGACGTTGACCTGCAGGAACACGCTGTTGGCGGCCGCGCTATGCGACGCAGCCATGGACGCCCAGACCAGCACGGTACTCCCAGCCACGGTCGTGAGCGCGACGTCGCTCCCGGCGATCGCGACTGGCGACCCCGAGGTCGTCGTCCCGGTGAAATTCCCGGAGAGGCCGACCTGGGTGATCGCATTGGCCGCGACGTCACCCGTCTGGATTGCTCCGAACGCGCTCGAGCCGGCTCCGGTGCCGCGGAGGACCTGCCCGGCCGCCGGGACCGAGACGCCGAGCCCGAGCTTGACCTGCAACGCCTCGGCGATGTCGCCGAGTTGCGCGACCAGCGAGTCGAGCTCGAAGCCCGGGTCGTCGCAGTAGGTCGTCGCACCCGGGTTCGGCATCGGGTGCAGCGCGCCAGGGTAGACCGTTACCACGTTAGACTCCCCAGACCGACGTCGGCGCGTCCCAGCGCGCGATGTCCCAGACGGCGCCGACAGCTCCGATCGCGGCGGCCGGCTCGAGCGACAGGATCACGGTGTGCGCGCCGCCGCGCGTGATGCGGTGCGCGATCTTCTCGATAAACATCTCCGTCCCGGCAAGCCCGAGATGGCGATTGACGACCGACAGGCGGTCCGAGATCTGGAGGTCGAGCACGCGGCGGAGCATCGCGGCGTCGGTCGCCGTGACGGTCGCCGTGATGATCGGCACGCTCCGCATGTAGCGCGAGACGTAGCTGTCGCAGATCGACCGGGCGTGATTCGGGTCGAGCTCCGGCCAGGCGTCGATCGTCAGCGTCTTCTCGAGCGTCGGGTCACCAGCCGGGGCCTTCGTCTCGACGGTCGTCTCGCCGACGACCCGGAACGGATAGGCCCGGAGCTGCAAGTCCGAGACGACCGGAGATCCCGTCAGCCCGGTCACGTTCAGCTTGGCGACGGCGCCGTTGGTCCACTCGAGCGCGACGGTCGCGGTCCCGCCGGCCACCGTGTAGTCGGTCCCGGCGACCGGAGCGATCGCTGACAGAAACGGATCATCCGGGCGCGCCCAGACGACGACCGTGCCGATCGGCGGCGCCATCGACGCGCCGAGCTCCCAGATCACTTCGGGCGCGGCAGCCAGCTCGCGCGCTTTGACGGTGATCGTCGCGCGCGTGATGATGTCGGCCCACTGCGGCGAATACGTGAGCTGCTGGTACGGCAGGTCGCCAGCAGCGGCCGGCACCGTCCCGTCCGTCAGCCGCGCCTGGACGGTCAGGCTGCGCGGGTCGGTCGCTCGATGGTTGCGGTTCTTCCAGATGAGCGTGCCGTAGCCGTCCTGGTAGAGCACCGAGCCCGGACCCTCGGTCCGCACCAGCTGGAGCAAGACGTCCCAGGCCGGGCGCTCGTCGACCCAGAACTGGCGCAGCGTCGAGTCTGAGACGGCGAGCGAGTACTGCGACGACGGCCAGCCGGCAGCATCGAGCACGTAGCCGACCGCCGTGTCGGTCCGGGTCACGCCCCACAACGGCACGCTGACGACCTGCCGCTGAAGCCGGGCCATGGTCGAGAGCGCCGAGACCGAGACGACCATCTGCCCGTACTCGGGGTGCTGCTCGAGCGACTCGACCTGGCCGCTGATAAACCCGTAGTCCGCGCGGCCGCGGTACGGGATCGTGTCGCGGTACAGCCGGTGCTCGCGGTAGCGCGTGCGAGTGCCGTGGAGCGCTCGTACGCGGACCGGCCGACCCGGCAGCAAGAACTGGTAGGCCGGCGACGCCGCGTTCTCGGGTGAGAGCATGCGGTCGCGGTTGTCCAGCACGAAGTCGGTCACACCGATCATCGGCGGAGCTGTCGACCTGGCGGTATCGCGGCCGTACTCGCTCGAGATCCCGGGATCGGCTAAGACCCGCGGCGTGACGTTATCGAGCGCGTCGGTGAAGTCGCCGTCGGCCTGCCAGTCGATAGCGACGTCATAGTGCGCTTGCGCGGGCAGCTCGGCCATCAGCCGCCCCTCCCGCGAGCGATCGCCAGCTCGCGTCCGGTGACGTAGATCTCCTCGGCGACTCTTCCGCCGATGTCGATCTTCAGGACGATCGTGTCCAGGCTGCCGCCGGCGCCCGAGCCGCCGGGTAGCGGCGCCGCGTACTCTGGGACGCCGACCAGGCCACGCGTCGCGTCGGCGACCAGGCCGGAGCCTTTCTCGATCCCGACGGCGACGCCCTGAGCGATCGGCAGGCCGAGCTCGCGGGCGAACAGCTTCGACGGCGAGTCGGACTCGGCCTCGTCTTTCGCCTCGTCGATCGCGTCGTCGATCACATCGGAGACGGCGTCCATCACCGCGTCGGAACCGTCTTTGATCCCTTCGGCGATCCCGTCGGTGATCCCCGAGCCGATCTCGGACGCCTGGTCTTTTGCGTCGCTAATCGCCGACTCGAGCGTATCGAGGATGTCCTGCATCCACTGCTCGGCCTCTTCCTGGACGTCGCCACCCGTGCTCTGCATCTCGCCGACGTAGCCCGAGCCGAGCTCCTGCGCCGCAGCGGTCGCGTCCGACGCAAGCTGCTGGAAATCCGCGACGACGTCGCTCGCCATCTGCGCGGTCTCGGCGCTCGCTTCGCTGCTCATCGTCGAGTACTGGCTCGTGACGTTGCCGCTCATATCGGTGATCGTCGCGACCATCTCGCCGGCCGCGTTCTGCGTGATCGTCATGGTCCCGTCGCCCATGTCGGTGACGGACGTCAGGACGTCGGCGCTCATCGTCGCCGTCTCAGCGGTCACGGCAGCGGCCATCGTCGCGGTCTCGGCCGTCGCCGCGGCTCCCAGCGAGACGTACTGGCTCGTGACGTTGCCGCTCAGGTCGGTGATCGTCGTGATGTAGTTGCCGCTCATGTCCTGGACGGTGGTCATGACGCCGGTGCCAAGATCGGTCGTCGACGTCAGCACGCCGGCCGCCATGTCGCCCATCGTCAAGCTGACGCCGTTCGCCAGCGTCGCGTACTGTGACGTCACCTGGCCGCTCATATCGGTGATCGTCGTGATCGTCGACCCGGCCGAGTCGGTGATCGTCGTCATGATCCCGGTGCCCAGGTTCGTGATCGAGGTCAGGCTGCCGGCCGCCATCGTCGCCGTCTGGGTGACGACGGTCTCGGCCATCTGGCCGTAGGTGGCGACGACCTGGCCGGAGGCGTCGACGATCGACGCCGTGATCTGCTGGCCCATCTGCGTAATGGCGACCGTCGAGCCGTCGGAGAGCGTCGTCGCCGAGAGCAGCAGCCCGGAGAGCGCCGTGCCGCCTTCGGCCGACGCCATCGTGAGCGCGGCGCCCATCTGCGGAGCGAGCGTAATGATCCCGTTGATCGCGCCGGAAAGCGCCGTGATCTGGTCTAACGACATCGTCGCTGACCCGCCAGCAGCAACCCCGGAGCCGCCGACGTTCAGCCCGCCGAGCGACCCGCCCTGGACCTGGTAGAAGTGCCCGGCCGTTGAGAGCTGGAATGGGACGTTCTGCGCGGCGAGCGCGCCGATCTCGGCCGGCGTCGGCGAGTAGTCGACGTTCGACGCGACGCCCATCATCGAGAGCAGCCGCTGCTCGGAGCCCGGCCCGGTCATGCCCCACTCGGGCGTCCAGCCGATGCTCCGCGCCATCGCCTCGGCCTCGGCCTTGTCCGGCATCCGTCCGTAGATATTCGCGAACCACATCGCCGCGGCCGGACCGCAGAACGCCGCGGCCTCGGCTGCCGTGAGCGTGCCGCCCTGAAGGCCGAACTGGTTAATCTGCGGCGTCATGTTCTGCTGCGCGGCGCCGACGCCAGCCGGCAGCTTGACCCGCCCGGCTAGGACTCGCTGAGCATAGGCCCGCGACTCGGCCGGCGATCCTCCGCCAGGTCCGGCGTTGTAGGCGATCAGCGCGCGCTCCTCGTCGCCGAACTGGTCGAGCATCTGCTTCAGGTAGCGAGCGCCGCCGCGGACGTTCTGGGCCGGGTCGTTCGGGTCGAGCCCCATGCTGGCCGCGGTGCCGGGCATGAGCTGGGTCAGTCCGATCGCGCCGGCTCCGGACCTGGCCGACTGGTTGCCGCCGCTCTCCTGCTGGATCAGCGACGCCAGCAGCGACGGGTCGACACCTTCCTCGCGGGCGATCTGGTCCCAGGCGGCATTGCCAGACGATCCCGACGCGCCGCCGATCAGGCTCCGCGCTGCGTCGAGCGCGCTCTTCACGGCGCCCGTCACGCTGTCGACGATCGACTGCACCTTCGCATTGATCGCGGTCTTGAGCGACTCCATGATCGCGGTGCCGAGGTCGGTTGCGGCCTGGCCGAGCGTCGTCTGCGCCTCGGTGAACTTCGTGCCGAGATCGGTAAAGAACGTTGTCGTCGCCGTGACGATGTCGGCCCAGACCTTCGCGAGCGCGTCCGTGATGTACTTGAGCGCTACGTCCCAATAGCCCTTGATGGTCGTCCACCACGGCTCGACGAGCGCCGCGACGTCGTCCTGGGCCTTCGTCCAGAGCGCGACGATATCCGCCCACCACCGGGTGAGGAACGTCACGAACGCCGTCGTCTGCGTCGTCCAGAACGTCACCTGCCCCGCCCACCAGGTCGTCACGAGCGTCGTGACGGCGGTCGTGCCGGTCGTCCAGAGCTGGCCGAGCGTCGTCCAGAGCTCGGTGATCAGCGTGATCAGCGCCGTCACGCGCGTTTGGTTCTCCGCCGAGAGGAGATTCCAGGCGGCCGTGAAGATCCCGGTAACGGCGTCCCAGCCGGCCTGGACGACGCCCTGGATCGTCGTCCAGGCCGTTTGCAGCGCGGTCTCGATGGCCGTCCAGCCGGCGGTCCAGGCCGACTGCACGGCCGCGATCTGCTCGCCGAACAGCGTCGTGATGATCGTCCAGACAGCGGTCAGGATGGTGCCCCAGGAATCCCAGATCGCCTGAGCGACCGTGGTGATCGTCGTCCAGGCGGCCTGCCAGTCGCCGGAGAGCAGCTGCATGCCGACGGTGATGATGCCGCTCAGGACCGTCCAGGCCAGCGTGAACTGCGTCGTGATGATCGTCCAGAACGCCGTGACGATCGTCATGATCTGCTGGCCGTGCGCCGTCCAGAACCCCTGAATCGCCGTCAGGCCGGTCTGGATCGCCGCCGTGATCGCGGCGATGGCCGTTGCGGTCTTCCCCTGGATGTCGCCCCAGTTGCCGATCCAGGCGGCCGTCAGCACCCCAATGACGGCGGCGATCGCCAGGATGACCAGCGTCAGCGGGCCGCCGATCACGGCGATGATGGCCGCGATCACGCCGCCGGCCGCGGTGATCGCCGTCGAGAACGCGCCGAACGCGGCGATGGCCCCCATGATCCAGCCCGCCACGGTCGAGATGACGGCGAACGCCGCCCAGGCCGCAGCGAGCCCGGCGATCAGCTCCGCGTGCTCGGCCAGGAACGTCCCGACCGCCTGGAGCGCCGGCACCAGCGTCCCGGTCACGAAGCCGACGACGACCTGAATCGCCGGCCAGAGATTGTCACGGAACGCGACGGCGAGCTCGCCGACGGCCAGCGTCACCGGCTGGATGTTCTCGGCCGGGCTCCAGTCGCCGGCCATGACCTGCTGAATCGTCCTGACTGAATCGGCGATGACCTGGAACGCGGTACGGACGGTCGCGGCTGTCGCCTGAGCCCAGGACGCGAACGTGTCCGACTGCACGAACGACGCAAGTTGCACCGCGCCGGCGGACATCAGCTCGAAGAACGGCTTGAACGCCTCGGCCGCGGCGAACGTCAGCGAGTCCTTGATGGTCGAGATGGCACCCTCGAACGTGAGCGCCTGCTTCGCCATCATGTCGCCGTAGTTGTTCTGCGCCCAGTTCTGGAATGCGGTGATAAACACGTCTGAGGCGATCTTGCCCTCTGACGCGAGCTTCTTGACCTCGCCCGTGGATATCCCCATCGCGTCCGCAAGGATCTGGAACGCCGGCACGCCCTGCTCGGTCAACTGGTTCAGCTCGCCCGCCTGGACGACGGTCGCGGCCTTCATCTGGCCGAGCGCCTTCGTGATCGAGTCGACGCCGGAGCGCCCGGTACCCATCGCCGCCGCTGCCGATCCGACCGCCGTCAGCAGTGGACGGACGTCCTGCGCGGCGAACCCGAACGCCATCATCTGCTTTGAGGCTTGCAGCAGATCGGGGAACTCGAACGGCGTCGTTGCCGCGAATTGCTTCATGTCGTCCAGGAATGCCTGAGCCTTCTCGGCGCTCCCGAGCATCGAGGTGAACGCGATCGTCGACTGCTCCATGTTCGAGTTGAAACCGATCGCGGCATCTCCGGCTGCTTTGAAGCCGTCGGTGATTACATCGAACGCTTTGATGCCCAGGCCGACGCCAATCCCCGAGAAGACCGACGCCATCGACTTCCCGAACGACGAGACCTGCTGGTCGGCTTGCTGCAAGCCGCGCTCAAGGTCGGTCGTATTCGCACTCACGACCACGCTGAGCGATGCTACATCCGGCACGGCTCAGTGTCTCCGGCTGCGGTTCATGAGCGCCTGCATCTTCTGGTGCCGCTCCCGCTTCAGGGCGAGCTCGTTTTCCGCGGCGATCTCGGCGTTCCGGACCGTTCGGATCCAGAAGCGCCAGCAGACACCGTCACGGGTATGCTCAAGTCCGGCGAGGGTCCAGGGAGCGATGCCTGACCATTTAGCGTCGCGGATGATGCCGAAGTAGTCGGGTGGCTCTCCGAGCTTGCCTCCTGAGACCAGCCAGCGCTGGAGAGCCGTTTGCGGTTTGGGTCGTTGACGTCCCGGAAGATCGCGCCGAGCATCGCGGCCGGCAGCCCCGGCGGCAGGTCGACCAGCGCGTCGAACGTGATCGGGATGCTCTTCCCGCCGTCAGTGAGATCCCAGCCGCGCCGCTCCTTCGGCACCTCCGGCCCGCTCGGCAACAGCACGCGCTGCAGCTCGTCGATCATCGCCTCGACGTCCGGGAAGCGCGTCACGCCGTCGAGCGCGAGTACCCCGATCATGAGCCGCTTCATCGCGATCAGCGCGCGGTTGTTCAGGTCGGCGCGGTAGCGGAGCGTGATGGTGTGCCCATTCCACTCACAGTCGATCTCGCCATAGCCGCGCTCGACGGAGGCCAGGTCATACGGCATAGCGCCTCCCCTAGAGCGTCGCCAGGTTCGTGATGACCTGGACCTTGATCGCCCCGCCGAACGACGGGTCGTCGAAGATGCCGAAGCCCCATTCCAGCGTTGACAGGCCGTCACTGTCGCCGCGCGTCGGCGCTTCGACCACCTTCAGCGCCATGTCGATCCGCAGTCGGTGCGCGACCGTCGTCTCGATGATTGGCCCGGTCGCCTCGATCCGGCAGTAGACGCTGGTCCCAGCGCGCATGTTCGTCACGAGCGCCCGCCCCTGGGTGTCGTTGCCGAGCTGAAGCGTCGCGATCGCCCCTGGCTTCAGCGGCGCGTGGCCGCCGAACGACGGGTTCTGGCAGTCGAGCGGCCAGAACGGGCCGAACAGATCGCTGATCTCGAACGACGCCAGGAAGTCCCGCGTCAGCTTGGTCGTCCCGATCGCCGCGGCCGTCGGGTCCAGGTAGACGCAGACCTGCGTCGGGAGAATGGGAATCACGTCGAGCGGGACCAGGCCAGTCGCGCCGACGCTCGCGGCGTAGTCGAGCGCCTTCGCGAAGAGCGTCCCGCCGATCTCCGGCGTCGCCGTCCGCGAGAAGCTCATGTTCACGCCGGAGAGCAGGCCGTAGCTTGCGAGCTCGGCCGTGTTGCCGGCCATGCCCCGTCTGATCGTCCAGGTCAGTGGTACCCACGGCACGGCCGACGACGGCGCCCAGGCCCACTGCTTCGCCAGCGTCGCGCCGGTCGGCGTCGTGATGGTTGCCGCGCCGAAGACGTTCGAGAAGACCAGCGGCAGCTCGGTATAGAGTGGGAATCCCGAGAGCGAGCCTGCCGCGTGTTCTTGCCGTGGAGCGGCGATGGTATCGAACAGGTTACCCGACGGCGCGATCCGATCCAATTCGAGCGCGGTATCAATGTCGATCACGAGACCAGACATCTTGTACTTTGATGGGACGGCGGTCCCGATCACGGATTCAATCCCGACCTCGCATACCTCTTGAACTGTGAAACGATCTGGCATCGTACCGTCCCCTCTACGCCTGCTGGTGCGCTTCCGAGCGCCAGGTCTGGATGATGTGCGCGAACGTCTGGCCGCTCTCCGACTCGAGAAAGACCTGCGTCTGATCGCGGCGGAGCTCGACGACCTGGACGCCGCCGCTCGACCCGGTGCGGTTCTGGAGCACGGCGTCCGCACGGTCGGCCGCGGCGTTGATCGGCCCGTACGAGCTGCCGGCGCCCACCACGCGGACGTCGACAAGCACGACGCCGAACGCTCTGTCGCCGCCGAGCGTGTTGCTGTCGGTCGACGAGACGACGGTCACGGTCGCGGCCGGCAGCGCCGCGGCCTGCGGCACGATGTCTCTGTACAGACGTCCGCCGATCGCCGCGTTGAACGTGGCGTCGGCCTTGAGACTGTCAAAGACGAAGGCCGCCACTTTCTGGGCTTCGACGGCCATCAGAGCCCGCCTCGCCGCGTCAGGGCCTTCATCGCCTCGGTGAATCGAGGTAGGACGAGCTCGGCAGCGGGGCGTAGGTGAGGCCTCGCTGCCATGTGCCTCGTTCCGAATTCCACGTGCGGGGCGTAGGTCAGGTTGGAGCCCACGGTCGCGGAGAGCCCGCCCGACGCAATGACCGTGTGGTAACTCCGCATCAAGGTGCCGGTCTTCACTGGCGTCTTCGCCTTCGCCGCGGCCTCGATATCGTGTGCCGCCTTGGCGACCTCGGCGACCGCGCCGGCGTGGAGGCCGGTAGCTACCTGCGGGAGCTTGTTGAAGACGACGCGGATCGTCACGCCCGATGGTGCGGCCATTACTCGACCCCGCTCACGAGCAGCGCGCCGAGCAGCGGAGCGAACAGGCGCAGCGCCAACACCAGCAGGATCAGGCCGCCGATGCACCAGACGATCCAGGCGAACGGCGCAAAGGCAGGCACAAACAGGGTCGCCAGCCGCACGACGATGTAGCAGCCCAGCGCGATCGCGAGCGCATAGAGGAGCAGCCACACGAATCCGATCAAGAGCGCATCCATTAACTCACCAGCTCCCCGATCACGTCGCGGCACGCCTCGTAGGTGCGCACGTCGACGCGCGCGGCCTCGAACACGCGGCCGTCGGCGAGCGTGACGCGGTCACGCACCGTCACGTCGGTCCCGTACGGGAGCGAGATCGTCCAGGTCGAGATGGCCCGGAGCGCGGACGCGGCGCCGACCGCCTCGGTCGCAGAGACCCCGCTCGGCCAGACCTCGCACGGCACGTCGGCGGCGATCTCGGCCCAGGTGTGCTCGACGCCGTCGCTGGTGCTGGTCTCGGTGTAGCGCGAGATCACGCAGCGGTCGATCAGGAACGCCTGACGGCGTGCGCGCAGCCCGCTCAGGTTAGCCGGCACGATCAGGCCAGGACCGGCCGGCGGTGCGCGTCCACAGCCGCGATCGCCTGCTTGATGCTGGCCGACTGCTGCCCTGACGCGCCGGCGTACTTGACGCTAATGTCGTTCTGGCCGACCGAGACGGTGTCCGCGCCCGCCGACTCCGGGTTCAGCGTCGTCAGCAGCAGGTCGGCCGCCAGGACGTCGGCCGCAGCGGCGATGTCGGCCGGCGGACCAGCCGCCGTGCTCGTGTACGTCACCTGCACCCACTGGCCGGCGTAGCCGTGCGGCAGGAAGACCACGCCGCGGATCGGGTCGAAGAGCGCGTAGTCGGCGGGATTGAGCGTCTGCCAGGCGCCGACACCCGAGCCCGGGTGGACCGCGATTGACGTGATCGCCGAGACCGGCGGCGACGCCAGGGTCACGCTGTCATCGTAGAGCTGGTGCAGCTCGCCGGCGATCGTGCCTGGTTCGGCCTGCCAGGACCGCCCGGTGCGCTGGTCGATCCAGGCCGTCACGGCGTCGGCGACGACCAACGCCCGCGTCTCCTGGTCGGGCGTGAACGTCGCGCCCAGCTGCGCCGCGATCCTGGCCGGGTCGGTGTAGGTCACCATCAGCATGCCCCGAGTCGCGAGCAGTTCGCGAGCGCGACGACGGCCCCGGTGAGCACGCCCCAGACGTACATCGCCAGCCGGAGCAGGAGCGGCCGAACGCGCATCAGCCGCTCCCAGCCAGCGGATTGCGGAGTCGCGGGTCAGGCTGACGTGGCGGCGTCGCTTTGTCCTCGGCTGGCCGGATCCGCTTGTCGGCGTAGCCGCGGCGCCGCTTCTCGTTGTCGGCGTGCTGATGCGCGAGCGAGCCCGGCATGGACGATGAGCCAGGCACGACGACCTGGCCGGGCGCGAGCACGTAGAGCGGCTCGCCGTCTGGGGTGAAGACGGTCGCTCCCTCGGCTCCCACCCGGTAGGTCGTCATCAGGATGTCATCCGCGTCAGGCCCCGGTGACCCGGCAGACCGCCATCGGGCGGAACAGCGCGAACGCCGCCCGGAGCTCTGCCAGCAGGGTTTGCATGTTCCGAATAAACTGGTCGTTGATCGTCCCGGTCCGGATGGCGCTCTGCTCGCGGTCATACAGCGTCATCTGGGTGAAGTCCGCGACGACGACCGTGTCGACCGGGGTGCCGATCGAGAGCACGACCGGACGGCCCCAGAGCGTCGTCGGGCCAGCCACGCTGGGCGGGCCCATGAGGTAAGCGCCGCCGCTTGCCCCCGTCTCGCGGGAGAGACGGACGGCCTCGAAGTCGACCGGGTTCCAGACCGACGCGGTCGGATTCGAGAGCCCGGTGACCATGACGGCGGTCATGGCGTGGTAGACGGCATCGGCCGCCGATCCGGAGCCGGCGCCGAGCCCGGTCGTCAGGATGTTCGGATTCGACAGGATGCCGAGCAGGTTCGGCGCCGTGCCGTTGCCGCTGATGATCTGGGTTTCCAGCGCCAGCGCCAGGTGCGTGAGCAGCTGGTTCTCGATCATCGACTGGACGGCCGGCGAGTCGGCGAGCATCTGATTGGTAATGGGCACCCATTCCGCGATCGTCGACACCGGCGTCTGGCGCAGTGTCCAGCCGATCGCGCCCTCCGGCTTCAGGCCGGTCGCACCCGTCGTGTTGGTCGCCTCGGCGACGGGAGCTGCCGCGTTCTGCGACAGGGTCATCTCGTAGTACTCGATCATGTTCGACGTGGTTGAGGACGTCGGGATCAGGTCGAGGAGCGTGGTCTGGCGCCAGAGGAAGTCCGGCCCGGCGACGCGGTCGGGGCGGATCGTCGCGCCGCCGACGCCGCTCCCGGAGTGGACCAGCGCTTTGCGGAGCAGCTCGTGGAGCAGCGAGCCGTCAAGTTTGACGCCGAGCTCCACGCGCGTCGACGGGTTGTTGAGCGCGCCGCTCTCGATGATCCGCTTGTACTCGCCGCTCTCGACAAACTGGCGTCCGAACATCTTCGGCGCCCGGCCGGCATCGCCGCCTGGCCCGTCGTCGTCCGGCTGGGTGTGGCCGTTGACCGGCTGGCGGAGCCGCTTCTGGTTCTCGAGGATGCGCTGCTTGCGGGCGGCGGCGTCCTCGAGGCCGGAGAGCGCATCCTCGAGGCCGTCGATTGCGCCGAGCAAGCGCTTGGCCTCGGCGTAGTCCTCGGCGTTGTCGTCCTGGGTCAGGCCGGACGGGTACTTGTTCTCGATCGCCGCTGCCGCGTCATAGAGCCGACGGATCTCGGCGTGCGCCTCGGGGATGGTCATGCTCACGGTGTAGCCTCCTCGTCGGGCGCCGGCGCCGGCTGGTTCGGATCAGTGGGCTCGGTCGTGGGATCGGCCGGCGCGTTCGGATCCTTCGGCGCTCGCTGGTCACGCTCGGGGCGCTCTCGTGGCTGACGGTCCGGGGCGGCTGGCTGTGGCTGGCTCATGATGTGGCTCCAGCATCAGATGTGATGCTCAGGTTGGCGATGCCGTGGCGCGCCAGTCGGCGACGACGCAGCTCGGCACCGACGTTCAGACGCGGCTGGCTCGGCGCGGGCGGCGTTGCTGCCTTGACGGCGGTAATGACGGCGTTCGTGTTGGCCGGAATGGCGACGGCCGAGACCTCGTAGAGCTCGCACTTCTGGAGCACGCGAGCGCCGTCGCCGCGGCTCTCCCACTCGAGCGGGATGTAGCCGATGCTCAGGCTGTCGAGGACGCCGGCCTTCGCCAGTTTGTAGGCGTCGGTGCCGACCATCGTGTCGACGACCGACCAGCGGCCGTAGAGCCCTTCGTCGGTCTCGCGGAGCTCGAGCTGTTTGCCGATCGGCGTGTGATGCTCATACAGAAACTTGGTCGCGCGCTCGGCGATCGACGCGGCGAACGCGCCAGGCTGGACGACGTCGCCGTAACTGTCAGGCTCGCCCCACCACGTGCTAGCGAGTCCCGCGATCTCCCAGCCGCTGTCATCGGCGTTCCGGTCGGCGGCCTTGACCGCGAACGGGATGCTTTTGTACTCAAGGCCCATAGAAAAGCCCCGATCTCGCGCGCCTCAACGGGCGTCAGAATCGGGGCTCGGTGGCCCTCTGGGTTACGGAACAGCTGCTGGCCAGTATCGCACCGGGCGGTCGGCTGCGCAAGCGGTCTACTTTGGGCGGATGGTGTTCATCACGCCGCACTTCGGGCAGACGATCTCGGCGCGACCCTTGCCGTCGAAGTCGCCGAGCCGGCGCCGGCAGGCCTTGCAGCGCTCGACCGTGAGCACCGCTGGCGGCGTCGGCTCACGCCACGACGAGGCGGCCACGGCTAGCCCCGAGCCTCAAAGAACTTGCACCCGAAGAGCTCACCTACCGCAATGATCTGACCGCGCCCGTATCCCATGTGGAGCTGGATCGGGCGGCGATCGTCATCAAACGTTGACAGCATGGTGCAGATCCCCAGACCGGGCTCGACGTCCTCGATTGACTTCCACCACGTGCAGTCGCGGCAGTTCTCAATCACACCGTCACCAACCGTCCCCGGCGGGCTCTCGCATCCTCGGCGATCGTCTGCCAGGCTTGAGGCCAGCGCCAGAGATTCGCCGTCAGGCTATGCTTCCGCTCCACGCGCTTGCGCAGCCGGGTCCGCATGATCGAGCGCAGCGCTGGCCGCGAGACCAGCTCCGAGAGCGCGTGCTCCCACTCGTCGGCCGTTTCGGCCAGGTAGCCGTTCTGGCCGTGCTCGATGATGCTGCCGTAGACGGTTGGCGTCGCCACCACGGCCGCGCCCGCGACGGCGTACTCCATCGCCTTGATCGTCGATTTACAGCGGTTGAAGCGATCGTCGGTGACGGCCGCACAGCCGATGTCGATCTCCTTGAGCCCGGCCGGGTACTGCTCAAGCGGCATCCACGGCAGCAGGACCAGGCGCTCAGCCGGCACCTGTTCCGTGACGACGGCCGGCACATGGCCCTGGACGACGAACGTCACCCCTCGGCTCGTTCCTCGCTCGGGGCAAGCTGGAAACCGCCGAGCGATCCGCCCCCAGGCCGCGGCCATCGGCGCCAGGTCCGCATCCGGCCGACGCCCGCCGGCCCAGCCGATCGTCAGTCCGTGCTGCTGGCGCGTGGTGGCCCCCAGAACGCGCCGGAACCACGGAACGTCAATCGCATTGGGGACGACGATCACGGGCTTGTCCGTGTAGCTACGGACGACCGTGGCGAGCCGCTGCGTGCTGACGGTGACGCCGTCACACTGCTGCATGGCCCAGATCCGCTGAAAGCGCTCAGCCTCGAGCTCGGGGAAGGATTTGCCCTCCGACCAGCCGAGCTCGATCGTTCTGAACGACAGTTGACTGGTGAAGACGTCGTCATCCGCATCGTAGACCACGAAGCGCCTGGCCGCTCTGAGGGCGGCGAACCAGGCTTCGGCAATCCGGCGCTGAGGCGGCGGCCAGGACATGCGCGGCAGCACGAAGCCGTCGAAGGCCGGCGCGATCTCCCCGATGCCGGGCGCGTCCTTCCGATCCCAGCCGCACGGGTAGCCCGCGGCCTGGAGCGCCGTGAACGGCTGGAGCACGCGCCACAGACTCGGCCCAGACATATCGCCGACGAGCCCCAACATGCGCGGCCCCGTCAATCGCTCAGCCACGGGGCCCGATCCCACACATGAGCAGGTAGTGGCGCGCCTCGGGGTGCCCGAGATGCAGCGCGGTGTCTTGCATGCCGAAGGACTGGACGACGCGGAAGTGATGCTCCATCAGCTCGTACAGCTCGTCGTGGGTGTACGTTGCGACGTGGCCGCTCCGGCTCTGCGGCGATGCCAGGTGGTCGAAGCGCGCGCTCGGCGTGCCAATGACGCAGACGCCGTGCGGTGACACATGCTCGGCGAGCGTGCGCAGGAACGCCGTGCCGTCCTGGACGTGTTCGATGACGTCGAGCGCGACGACGGCATCGTAGTCCACGGGCTCAACGACGCCGACGTCGCGCTGCTGGAAGAGCGACTCCGTCGTGTCAGACAGATCGTGCGACTGCGCGACCTGGATCGCGTCCCCATCGGTGTCGATGCCGACATACCACGACCGTCCGTCCGCCAGGATGCGCGCCCCGATCCCTTCGCCGCAGCCTACCTCTAGCACGTGATCAGCCCCGCCGATCAGGGCCGCCGCCGCGCGGTAGCGGGCCAGCACCATCGCGAGATGCTCGGGCGCCGCGAGCCACTGCTGCGACGCCTGCGGCCCGAGCAGCACGCGCTCGGTGCCAATCACCGCCTTCGCCTCGGTCCAGCTCGCCATGTCAGCGATCCGACGAAATCGAGCGCGACCACGTGACGGCGCCCCCTGGAGTGAGCAGGCCCGCGGCGATAAGCGCCTCGCGGATGTGGAATCGTGCTTGCTGTGGTATTGAGCGCAGCTCCCGTTCTGCGAGCTGAGAGAGCGCCTCGTACTCGCCGACCTCGAGGGTAATGCTGAGTTTCTCGAAGGCCATCAGTGATCCACCCGGTGCGTGAGCGTCACGCGCGGCACGAATGCGCAGCGCGCGCCAGCGGCCAGCCAGCGCTCGATGCACGCCCAGTCCGACGTCATGCCAGCGCCGAACGGGTAGAGGCCATGCTTGAGCAACTCCGCGCGGTAGAGGACATTCGTGATCTGCCCGAGCTCCGGCGGCTCGGTGCCGATATCGTACCCCTGATCTGGGGTAGAGCCGTTGCGGTACATGCGGACGCGACTGTAGGCCAGGTCGGCGTCGGCCGCTTCGAGGGCGTTGACCAGGCCCTCGATGTGATCAAGCGTCATCCACTCGTCATCGGCAAGCCAGGTCTGATACGTGCCGGAGGCGAGCAACATGCCGACCGTCATGGGGGCGGCGGCGAACGACGCCGGCAGGAACGACGACCAGTTGCGGCCGAGCGGCACGTAGCGGACGCGGACATCTCGGCTCGGGTCGGAGAACAGCGCGCAATCGAGCGCCGAGACCGCCACGCGGGCCGTCTCGCGATCGTCGCCGTCGGAGACGATCACGTGCTCGAGCGGCCGGTACGTCTGCAGGCGAACGTTCTGGATTGCGGCGGCCAGCAGTTCCGCACGCTGCCAGGTCGGCGTGATGACGGAGACCAGCCGACGGCCGTTCATGATCCCAGCGCCACCATCGCCGCGTGCTCGGCCCAGTCTGGCTCTGGCGCCCAGGTGCGCTCGGCCGGCGGCGGAGGACATGCTGCGCGGAAGACGGCCAACATGCGCGGCCCAAAGTCCTCGATCACAAGCAGTGCTGCATCGTGCGCCGCGGCCACGCCCTCGATGCCCTCCCAGGCGTACGCCGATGCGAGCGGCCTGATGCACCGTTTCCCCAGGCCGCTCTCCATGAGTCGCGGATACCGTGTGGCCAAGGCAGCCTCGAGGCGAAACAGGCGCACGCGGTACGCCGTCTGGCACGGCTCGCAATGCTGGTACCGATACCGGACGTACCGAGACATCATCGTCACGCGGCCACAGTGACGGCAGTTGCGCTCCACGCGCTCGCTCATCGCGGCGGTTCGGCCGTCTTGATACAGCTCATCGTCTGGGCCGCCTTGTAACAGCGGACGCCATCGGCATCAAACCCCGTCGCCTTCGGGGGGCTGAGGATCAACCAGAGCACGTAGAGCAGGACGGCAGCCGCGAAGATCAGAGCGCCGATCCCGACCAGCAGCAGGCCCAGCGCGCGCCGCCGCTCGGTTGCCTCGATGGCGGCAGGGCTGATCATGACCGCCTCGCGGATGGGCTCTTGTGCGTGCATGCCTGCATCCTCCTGGCTAGGCTGAGCGTGTGAGCTCGTCGGCGTCCGTAATCGGGAGCATGGCGCGCGTACAGTTCGGGTGCTGGAGCGCCGCCGGCTCCTGGCCGAGCGTGAACGTCCGCCCGTTCATCGCGGCGCAGGCGTCGTCGTAATCACCATCGAGCACGCGCACACCGACCACGACCCCAGACGCCCGATAACTGGCGATCGCCGCGGTGTTCTGCGACGTGCCAAGCTCGCTGCGTGCAACAACGCGCCCTCGAGCCTGGCTGAACGACGGCAGGCCACGCAGCCGGCGCGCAAGCTCTGGGATGCCCTCGCCGGCCTCCTGCCCTGCGAGCAGTGCATCCTGGACCGCACGGCGGGTCGTCTCGGTGATGCCGCCAATGTTGACGCCGGCCGTCCGCAAAAAGTGCCGCGTCGCCGCGTCGTCGAGCTGGAAGCTGATCGCCAGCTCGGCCTCGACGATCCGCGAGACGGCGCCCAGCAGCGAGCGTTGGAGCGGCTCGAGCGTGGCCTCGAGCAGCACGGCCTCGCCCTCGGTGACCAGATCCGACGCCACGTCGGCGCCGGCGCGCAGCCGAGCGTTCACGCGCCGCTGCTGGGCTGCGAAGAACGCAACCAGCTCGTCCTCCCAGGTTGGGAGCGTGGCAGAGCGAAGGTCGGCGTAGCGATCCGGCAGATCCTCGGCCGCTTTCCGGTCCGGCACCAGCGCGCGCACCAGGCGGCGGGATGCGGCGGCCGGCAGGGCGACCGGCGACGGCAGGACGTCCTGTTGCGGCCGCGGCTCGTACCCGATCTCGATGCGCGCCTCGTCGGCTGTCAGGATGCCGGCCTCGACCAGCGTCTTGAGTCGGGTCGCCGCGGCGTTCTGGTCGTCGCCGAGTGCTCGGACGGTCGTGATGTCGAAGTCGACGAGCGTCCGTCCGGAGCTGTCGAAGTCCGGCACCAGTTGCAGCGTGATCTCGGCGGCAAGCGCCCGCCAGAGCGGGATTAGCTTTTGCTCGGTAAACATCTCTCTAGCTTCGCGGACGTTGCTATAGGTCGCCCGCTGCAAGCCGGCGCCGAGCCCCGCGACGATGGCTGGGACGCCGAGCACGGCCGAGATCCGCTCCTCTGGCACCCGATGCAGAATCTCCATGCTCATCTGCTCCGGCGAGAAGCCGAGCGCGTCGAGCTTCGCCCCCGGCGAGAGCACCGCCGCGCCGCCGACGTTGTCGCCACCATAGGCCGCCTGAATCCGGGCCTTGAGCTCGTCGGCCGTCGCCTGGTCGATCGGCGGTGCCTCCTTGTCGAACGAGAGCGTCAGCCCGTTAATCGCCAGGTTCGCCAGCAGGCGGTCGGCGTAGCGCGTCGCCTGGTCATCGGAGCTGATCTCGCGGACCAACCGTGTGAGCGGTGCTGCGCCGAGCCGGTGATCGCGGTCGTTGAGGCCGTACCGGAAGTGGACGATGTTCGACGGGCTGATCGTCTCGGACGGCTTGCTGCCCGGCGCATAGCGGTAGCGGGTGATAAAGTCGCCCGAGCCGCTCTGGGTCTCGACCGTCATCCGGGTCGGTGAGATTGGCCAGAGCTCGACGACGGGGCCGGTCTCCGGGTCGCCGGAGCGGAGCTTCCGCCAGTAGGCGTTACCGTCGACGTGCAAGCAGGTCGCCAGATACCCGAGCAGCGTATCCAGGCTCATGTACGGGTTCGGGTGCTCCAGCAGGTGCCCGAGCTCGCCGGCGTCGACTTCGACGCGATCGCTCCCGTCGGCACGATAGAGCCGCAGCTCCGGCTCCGCAATGGCCGTGGCGATCGCCTGCAAGCAGGCCGCGACGGCACTGTTCATGGCGGTCTGGCTGCCGCCGTCGTAGGCGAACTGCCAGCCTGGCGGCGTGTACGTCAGCGTCGTGATCTGCGTCGGCGGCGGTGCCACGGACGCTGGCGACGCCTTGGTCTCGATCGCAGCAGGCAGCGCGTCCCAGCCGCGGCGCTTCGATCCCGCGTTCAGCGGGCCGATCCAATCCCAGACGCCCACGGCGATCACCTCCCGCTAGTACACGTAGACCGCGCGCTGATCTTTGACCAGCAGTTCGCTTGCTGCCCAGACTAACGCATCGAGGCGGTTCGGAGAGCGGCCGCTCTCCGTCGTCCAGGACGTCAGTTCTTCCTCCAGCTCGGCGAACACGTCACAGTGTGACACCTTTCCCTGTTCGTAGAGCGCCGAAACCGGCTGCGCACGCACCGCCTTGCCGCGGCTAGCATGCACGGCCTTGTAGACGATCGTCACGCCCATGTCACGCGCAGCCGTCTTGACGACGGCCGAGACCATATCTCCGCCGTAGTTCGCCTCGGCGACGATCGCATCAGCCTTGAAGTCGACGTACGCCTGGACGGCGCGGCGTCCCCAGCCGTCCGGCGAGAGCCGGCAGGAACGGTCGGCCAGCACGTAGCCGCGGCCGTCAACGCCCAGGCCGGCCGCGATGATGCCCTGCTCGTCGTTCTCGGGGTCCGACCCGCCAGAGGGGTCGACGGCGATGACGCAGCGCGCCAGGTCGTCGGGGGCTGGACGGCGGTCGTCGAGCATGGCGTACGTCCAGAGCGCGCCGGGATTGTCGGTCAGGATCTCGCCGCCGAGCTCCTGACGCCCGAGCCGAGTGCCGCCGTAGCGCTCGTAATAGCTGGCCCGAACGCGCTCCGCCAGGTGCGGGTTGTCTGCCGTCGTGGCCCGCGTCACGGCAACATGCCCGCTATCCGCGGCAAGCCGCTTGATCAGTGGGCGCGGCTTCGGCGTCGTCGATGCGACCGCTCGCGGGTGCGGCCCGAGACGCAGGCCAAACTGGAGGTGGTCATAGCACTCGTCGAGCTTCGGCCACGCCGCGAGCTCTTCCATCCAGGCCCAGCAGCGATTGCCGCCCGCTCGCAGGCGCTCGACGTCCTCGGGGCCATAGGCGCCGAACAGCTTCGCCTCAGCGCCGCTCGGCCAGACGACGAACGTCCCGCCGAGCCGCGAGACCAGCCGTACGCCGGGATTGTGCTTCCGCAGTCCGCTCGGGCCGTTGACACACGCTTCGGTCGCGTCGCCGAGCGTCGGCGCAACGATCGCGATCCGGTGCCCGCCAGGGATGCCCGGCAAGCACGGCGGCCCGGAGACGTGCAGGTTCGTCGCATGCGCCGCGGCGTCGGTCTTGCCGGCCCCACGGCCGCCGAGCAACAGCCACAGATCCCAGTCGCCCGGCGGCGCGATCTGATGCGGGTACGGCGTCCATGACTCGCCGGTCGCGTCGAGCGCGAGCGCGGCCCGCGCCGCGAGCTGGAGCGCTTCCCACTCCGCGCCGGCGAGCGGGAGCGCGTCCAGGACGGCCGACGAGTAGCGCGGCATCAGCGCGGAGCCTTTCGCAGCCCCGTCGGGCTCGGATCGAGCACGCTAGCAATGAGCGCGCTCGCCCCCGCTGTATCGCCCTCGGCGAGCCGTTGTCGTATCTCCCGCAACACCATCAGCAGACGCGCTTCGCGGGCGCGCCCCTCCAGCAGGTCGCCGGCCAGACGACGGATAGTCTGGACGCCTGCGCGGGTATATCCTGCTCGCCGAACGCGCAGCGCGATGCAGGTTGCCTCGATCTGCTCCGGCGTCAGTGGCTCGCGACTTGCCTGCCAGTCATTGCCCCACAGGCGTAGAACCGACGGGGCCTCATCGCCCATCGCCCACCACTCCCAATCACTGACGGGACCATTCATGGCTGCGCGTCGCTGCTCATCAGTCGCCCCGCTCAGACGCGGCGACGATCTCGGCCGCGCGCTTGATCAGCCAGTCCGGGTCAGCGCCGCTCTGCGCGGCCATGCGCTCGGCGGCTCGGCGGATCTCGATCTCGAGCCGGTCGACCTTCCCCCACTCGGCATGTCGGCGCCGCTCGAGCCACCAGGCCGACGCCTGCCATGTGCCGTCGTTCGCAGCGCGGGCGATGTTCGCGACGTGAGAGACCTCCGCATCTGCCTCGGCGCTTTTAACGGCGTCCGCGAAATCCGCGAAACGCCGCATCCACGAGCCGAGCGCGTCGTCCGAGATCCCGCCGTACGCAGCAGCCGCCTTGCGCGAGTTCCCGGCGCTAAGCGCGTCCGTGATCCGCTTCACGCGCTCAGGCGTGTACTTGCTCGGGCGGCCTCGTCGCCGCGTGTCAGGCCCCGCGCTGCTCCCTGGCTGGCAGTCGGACCCGTCGGTCGCCGCGCGGTCGGTCGCAGGCTCCAACGGCTGCGGCTCGCTCATGAGACACGGCCACCGACAACAGGCCGGCATGGATCATCGCGTGATGGTTCGGGCAGAGCGTGATCAGATTCTCCAGCACATCCGACCCGCCCTTGTGCCTGGGCCAAATATGGTGAACGTGCACGAACTGCTCGAAGCCGCACAGCTGACAGGCCCCGTCGTCCCGCTGAAACGCAAGCCGTTTCGTGTCGGTTACTGGGCGCTCGCGCAGCTTGTTTGCGACGAGGATGTACTGACAGGTCCTCCCGCAGACCGAGTCGGCCCCCTTCCCCACTTTGCTCAGAGGGCGGATAACCTCGGTGCCGCAGACCGCGCAGGGCACAGGCACCCGCTTTCGCTCGTTGGGGGGATTCATGGTCAACCACGCCGTACGACAGGCCGTGCTGCACAGCCGCGTGCGACTGCTGGCAGCCTTGAACTTCTCGCCGCACGCCGCGCACGTAGCCAGCGGAGGCCGCGCGGTCCGCCAGTTGTCGTTGTGCCCCGACACGTACTCGTAGACCTGCCCCGACGGGCCGTACTTCTTCCGATAACGGCCACACCCACAGGCACACAAGACGCGAATGGATTGACGACAGGACGGACAGGCCGGGATGTTGCCGCGCGCCGGCCCGCCACACTCGCGGCACTCGCTGTACGACCACGTCGCCGCGAAACGCCGATGCTGGAGGCAGGTTCGCGCCGCAGGGCCGATCAGCGTCGCGCAGCCCTCGACGGGGCATGGCCGCTTGCTGTCTTGTCGCCGGCAGGCACCGCAGATCGGACTGTTCCGCTGGCGATGCGATTTCCCGCACCGCTCGCACGTTCTCACTCGATAGATCCTCGTAATTAGCGTTACGAGAATTATACCAGTTCGTGCGCCAGTTCCTTCCGTGCTGGCGCCGGTTCTTCGGGTTCGCCGTGATCTCCGAGAGCGCGGCGTCGCCGCTCCGCACGATGCGGTTGCGCCAGGCCGTCGACTGCGCCGACTGATCAGCCATCATCGCCGCCGCTCCTTTTCGAGGTCCTCGAGATACCAGCGTAGCACGGCGTCGGTGATCCGCTTCCGCCGCCGTGTGCGGCAGAGCGCGATCCACTCGGCAAGCCCGAGCGCCGCGGCCGACGCAGCCAGGCCGAGCGCGATCGTCAGCAGGATCGAATCAGGCATCAGGCAACATCCCACCGCGTCTGCCAGCGCGCCCAGGCGTCGCTGACGGCGCCCGTTCCAGGGAACAGATCGACGAGGTCGTCACCACGCTTGAGCCCGAGCAGATCGAACAGCCAGTAGCAGAACGCCTCGGGCTTCACGCCGACCAGACCGCAGCGCAGCGTGATATTCGCACTCACCCAATCCCGCGGCGTGGTCGCTCGGCCGCCCTTTGGCGGGGGCGGCTGGCCCGAGTTCCGCCCGCCACGAAAGAGCACGGGCTCCCACGCATAGGCAGGTCGTACGCCCTTCTTGAAGGCGTGGAACGGCTTGACCCAGGCCGCGACCCGCACGTCCTCGGGGCAGAGCGGCAGCAGCAGCCTGAGCGATGGCGAGGAGCAGGAGAGCGCCCAGCCATCAGGGAACTCGGCGCCCAGACGGGCGAGCAGTGCCGCGTGGTCGACCTCGCCCGCATAGGACGCCTCGTGCCGATAGTGCCTGGCCGCCTGACCGACGTACGGAGGGTCGGCGAACGCTACGCGCATACGGGGACTCCTGAAAGCCTGAGCGCGAGCCGTGCCAGCCGCGGCTCAAGCTCCTCGCAGCCGGCAGCCATCGCTTCGGTGCCGTGCGTCCGCGCTGCCCAGCCCTGCTCAACGGCGGGCCAGCGATGCCAGGAGCCCTCGAAGCAGCCTACGTAGGTGATGCCGTCGGGGTGGGCATAGACCATGATGTCCTGGTGGATCACCGCTCATCCTCCAGTCGTCGGTAGTCGCCCGCGACTACGGCCAGCGCGGTCTGCGCCACCAGCAGCGCGGTGTCCTCGTCGAGCTCATGCCACGGCCAGTAGCCGGCAGCGATCAGGAGGCGACTCGTGCCGACGTCGTCGAGCTCGAGCGCCTCGGCCAGCTTCTCGGCAACCGCACGACTCGGCGTCGTTGCGCCCCGCTCGAGACGGCTCACGTGGGCCGCGTCGACGCCGGCGCGCCCGGCCAATGCATTCTGGCTCAGCGGCACCGTCGTCCAGCGCGTTCCCCACTGGTTCGTCCGACGCGCATACGTGGTCTGCGACTCGCGGAGTCGCCGCAGCAGCGCGCCGAACGCAGCAGCCTCGGCGTCGAGCAGCGCGCGGAGTCGCCGGTCCTGCATCGTCGTCACCTCACGCTGGGGGATACACGCAGACGGTTCTGGTGCTCGTCAGCTCGTAGGCCTCGGCTCTCGACCAGACGGCGATGTCGACCCAGCCTGAGCTCCCGAGCATGCCGCGGTCGGCGACACGGAAGGAGCCGAGCTCAGGAATGACCACGACGCTATCAATCGGGATGTTCCACGACGCCGCGGCGATGGGCTCCGGCGTGCCGATCGGCGTTCCGTCGAAGGTGGTCGGCCCGTACTCCAGGCGGCTATAGCCCGTCACGCGCGCCTCCTGGCACCAGCTCGTTGTCGCGAGCAGCAGCGCAGCTCCAAGCACAGCAGACATCGGCCCTCCCTAGCGCAGCAGTTTCTCGACGGCGGACCAGTGCTTCGGCCGCCAGACGTAGGCCTCCTGGCCGCACGCGCGGAGCTCGTCGAGCCACGCGCGCTGGGCATCGGTGAGCTTCCCGCGATCTGCCTTCAATTCGGCGAAGATCACGCGCGGCCGGCGGGTCAGGACGAGGTCAGGGAAGCCCGCCTCCGACTTCTGGCTGTTGTGGGTGTGGTAGGTAGCCCAGCCGAGCACCTTCGCCGCCTTGCGCACCTGCGCCAGGAACGACGCCTCGGTGAGCTTCGGCGCGGCGTCGAGGAAGGTCACGGTAACCTCACGTCGTCATACGCCACAACCAGGGACTCCGGGTGCCCAACCGGCGGCCCAAACACGTCGTCAAGCGGACGCTGGTCGGCCTTCCGGACCAGCACAAACGGCGTCCCAGATCCGCCTGTCGCGAGGCGCTGGCTATCCAGGGTCCGATGCGCAATCTTCAAGTGACGAACCTCGTTACAGGTCAGGTCTGCGAACACGTAGACGATCTGCAGCCCGAGATTCGCCATGATCTGATGGGCGATCAGCGCGCTTTGCTCGATCGCGAAATTCGGGGTATCGGAGCGGAGCGACGTCTTCGGATCGACGAGCACAACCGTCTTACCCTTGACGGCAATCAGATCAGGAATCCAGCGCCACAGCACCGGCGGATAGCGCGTGACCAGAGCAGCACGGATCTCCTCACGGATGAGCCCCTGGCCCCACGGTTGCACCAGCCAGCCACGGTCCGCGAGCGCATCGGTGACGGCGACCTCGTGCCCGATGCCGATGTGGAGACGCCGCTGCCCATTCATCATGTCCGCATCACCACGAGATCGCGATACAGCTTCAGATCGACACGGTGCTCGCGCGCCCACTCGACCTGCTGCCCGGTCGCCTGCTGCGTCTGGTACGGCACGATGTACCGTCGCTCAACGGCAAGCCCTTGATCCCGACAGGTGAACCACATCTCGAGCGCGTGATCAACAACCCGCTCGCCGTCGTGCGTGGGCGAGACGATGAACGCCAGCCGCCCGCCGCTCCCGAGATGCGGCATGCACGCCGCCACGACCGCGCGCCACGACGCCATGAACTCGTCAAGCGTCTGGTTTCCCAGGTCGCGCTCGTCGCTGCTGTAGCGCCCGGCCGCCTGCTTCCAGTACGGCGGGTCGAGCACGATCAGCTCTGCACGGCCTGGCGCGGACGGCGGCCAGCCGCTCGCGATGTCGTGCTGATGGATCGGAAGCATCGGCGTCGACGGATACAGGTCGCTCGCCCAGACACGCCGGCCCATCCGCTTCGCAACGTCGATCGTCGTCCCAGATCCCGCGAACGGGTCGACGACGATCTGGCCCGGTTCGGTGTAGCGCCAGAGGAGATTCTCGACGACCTGCGGCGGCATCCGCCCGAAGAACGACGCGGCGCCTGCGTCGTCGTCGGATTGCGCGAACGGCCAGACGTCGAAGTGCTGGCGGGAGTCAGGTGGGGAATTTCCCAATTGATTGGAGAATTCCCCACACCACGCCGCAACCGTCTGGTGGTCAACGTCGAGCGCGGCGCCGATCTGACGGTATGACTCGCAGTTGAGCCACCGATCCCAGGCCGACTCTTTCTGCGCCTGCCGCTCGTCACGCTTGGCGCCGCGCACATACTCCGCGCAGGTTTTTGGCGTGATGCTGAGCAGGTCGGCCAATTCCGACTCATCGCGGACGCCCTGACGCCAGAGCTGATCCGCCATACGCTTTTTGTCTCGGGTATCGAGCTGGCGCCCGTGACCCGAGTTGCGACGGACCGACTCCTTCAGAATCTCGATGTCGGCCAGGTCGCCGAGATCGACCGCCGCGATCGTCTCTGCCTGTTCGCGGCGGTGCGCCTGCCAGCGGTGGAAGCCGTCGACCAGGACCCGTCCGCGAGCGACGATGATCGGCGGTAACCGATCGAGTGCCGCGCGGTAGCGCTCGATCGCGGCGTCGTCTTCGCGGAGCCGTGGGTACAGCTCTCTGACGAACTGGACCGACTCAACCGGCAGCATGACTGCCGACGGCGATTCAAGCGCAACGGCCATCAGTCATCGTCCTCCGCGTCGGCTTCCTCGCCCGCGTCGAACAGCCCAGCCTGGCGGAACGCTGGCGCCACGTCACGCAGGTCGGCATCCCAGAGCCCGTAGACCTCGATCACCGCGCGGAACGTCTCGACGTCGTACGGCACGAGCGCTGGCCCGCCGCCGCGTCCCGTCTCCTCGTCGACCTCGGCGACGGTCGTATGACACAGCTCCTGGAACAGCAGCGCCTCGAGCTGCCGCTCGGTGTAGCCAGCACCGCGGCAGTGATCGGCCGCCAGCCAGATCACGAACGCCGCGTGCTCCGAGAAGTGCTTGACCAAACCCGACGCCTTCGCCGTCTTGCCGTAGACGCCCTTGCCCTTCGCCTTGCCGCCCGTTCTTTTCCACAGGTAGACGACCTTGAGGTCGGCCAGGTGGCCGAACAGGTCGGGGTGACGCGCCTCGAGGACCTCGGCGCGATGAGCCAGCGCCGTCGAGGCGAAGAACTCGTCGTCGCCGAACTCGGCCTCGCTCGGCACCCGCAGCACCATCCACGGTGCGGTCCGGACAGCATCGGCTGCCTGATGGCCATGGTTCTCAGCGGTCATCGCCTGGAGCTCCGCTACGGTTGCCGTCGGCATCATGCCCTCCTCACCCTTCCACGATCGCGCTCTGCTTCCCCGCCGCGTCGCCGGCGTCGAGCAACGCTCGCCTAACGCCGTTGGTCACCCGTGCCCCGATGCTCTGACCTGGCGGCGCACGCAGACGGAGCCCGCCGTCGGGAGCCCGGCCGAGCGGCTCGAGCGGGGCGACCAGTTGGTCCCAGTTCGCCGGGCTCATGTCGGATCTGAGCCGCTCTCTCGCTGCCGTCCAGAGCTTCACGTCCCCCTTCGTCGCTGACGTCAGCTCCCCCTCCGCTGGCGGAGGGGGTAGGGGGTGGTGGATGTCCGGTCCGGTCCGGTTAAGGTCCGGTCCGGTTAGGTCCGGTACGCCGGATTCCGGTCGCCGTCCGGGCGGATGTCCGCCGGACATCGCCGGATGGCTGCCATTCACCCTGCCGGCCGCGACCTCGCGGGCCTTCCTCTTGCGGTCGGCGTCGGCGTTCCGTCGGTCGATCCAGCGGCCCGCGTAGGCCTGCCAGTCGTGCAACGTGCGCTGCGCGTCGAGGAAGCCAGCCGTCTTCAGCGCCGAGACCAGGTGCCCTGGATCGCCGTCCCAATCAGCCCATCGAGCTATCTGCCCGTCGGTGAAGTCGGAGAGGTCGCCCGACGGCGCGTAGAGCATCGCCCGCCCCCAGACGAAGCTGAGAAGGCCGACGGCGTCGCGTCGCGTGATCGCCAGCAGATCCATGAGCAGGTCCGTCTTCGGGTGGTCTCGGAGGTCGACGTGAAACTCGAACCAGGGGGACTGCGACGACATTAGCGGCCAATCCTCCGCAGCACGTCAGCGCTCACCTGCGTCCAGCCGAGCTCGGTCAGCACGACGCGGCGCGCGATGCTGCCACGCTTGCCCGTCCCGCGCGGGATGCGGTCCGCGCGGATCGTGAACCCGCGCGCCCATCGGGTGTTGGGCACCACGGCCGCCGGCGTCGTCCGCTCGGAGCTCGTACACTGCTGCCGTGCGAGATCCTCCGGCGCACAGCGATGGCGCCGGTCGGCGACCCGCACGCCGCCGCACCAGGAGCAGACCCGACCCATCAGAACGGCTCCTCATCCGCGGCCTCATCTGCGGCGGCAGATCCGGAACCGCGCGCGTCCCGCAGCGCTTCATCGTTCGCCGCTTTCTCGTCGGCCACCAGCGCGCGCGTGTGCGCCAGGAAGTCCTCGGCCTCCCGCGGCGTGCAGCGCGCCAGGAACGTCGGCAGCGAGTCGGTCTGCTTCGCCACGGGCCACCCTGGCATGCTGCACGAGTACTGCTCGACGTAGCGGTGGCGCGCGTCATCGGAGTCGAGTGAGCTGGACGTCACCGCTGCGAAAAACGCGCGCTGCCAGGCGTCGACCTGCTCCTTGGTCGGGCGGAACGTCGGCAGCGGCCCGGATCTACGCGGCCGCTCAAGCTCCTCCGGACGCGCGGCCTGGCTCGGCAGGTCGTCTTCGGCGATTCCCGAATCCTCAAAGACGGGCTCACCGATCGCTCGAGCGGCCGTCGGCGTCGCAGCGAGATACTGCTGCTCTGGTGTCGGGTGCCGCACGATCATGCCCGTCCCGTCGACGACGACGGGTCGCCAGGCCCCGCCGTCGTCCGTGTCTGGCGGCAGCGCCAGGCCGACCATCGAGAACGTCGCCCGCCGCTTCGCACCCGTCTCGGCCTTCATGAGCGCGTTCGCGTACTGCTGGCCGTTCAGACGGCCGTACTTGTTCGTCAGTGGGACGTACTTCGACGCGAAGTCTTCGCGGCCGTCCGGCGTCGTCGCCTTGACTTCGACGACGAACATCTCACCGATCGTCTCGCGGCGCGTGACCTCGAGGCGGATCTGGTGCTGCCGTCGGAGCTGCGCCGCGCAGGACTGGTTAGGGTAGAGCTGGAGTTTCTCAGTCCCGTCCGGATCGCGGAAGAAGATCCAGTCGAACGGCCGGCTCAGCGGGTTGAGACCAAGGCTTCGACAGACGCGCAGGTAGTGACCGACGCGCTCGGTGTTCGAGAGCTGCGCCAGATCGCCCGTCCCGAGCACGTGCTCGAGCGCGGCGATGCCCGCCTGCTCGCGAACGGCAATGGCAGTGTCGTCGGTGCTCACGATGTCCTCCATCAACACGGCGGCTCGTCACGCAGGCAGTACCCGCCCAGCCCGTCGTTCTCAATCAGCGCCGAAGCGACGCCCAGGGCTCGGCGAATGCGGGTGATGTTGTTCCGCACGGGCTGCCAGCGTTTCGGCCGCCAGTTTTCGTAGTAGGCCTGGCCCCAGACGCCAGCCGTGATCTCTCCGAGCGTACAGAGGTCGCCGAGGCGTTCGGCCAGGTACGCCAGCACCTCCCAGTCGTACGGCGCGAACGCGCGCTCCAGACCGTCGACGTACACCCGAGCCGGGCCGAGCTGCACCAGCAGTCGCCCCGTCGCGACGTCGCCCGAGCGACGGGCGCGCAGCTCGGCGTGGACGGCGTCGGCACCGTGCCGCTCATGGAGGACCGGGTCATGGCCGTACCGATCCGTACAGGTAGCGCCGCATCCCGCAATGTGCCGAAACCCGGCGGCGATAATCCGCCGCGGGACGACGATGGGCGCAGGCTGTAGCGCTGCTACGGGGGCCGGTGACCCAGCCACCGGCACGCGGCTACGAGGCACCACCGCCAGCGGAGCCGCCAGCCAGCAGAGCGACCGCGAGCACATCTCGCACCAGAGCATGCCGCGCTGATGCGGCCCGAGCGGCTCTTCGCGGCCCAGGAGGGCCGCGCCGCAGGTCGGCCGCGGGCAGCGGGTCGGCAGCCGATCGCGGCCAGGGACCAGCGTCGGCAGTCGATCGGACGACTCGGCGTCGGCTCGGGAGCCAGGCATGCTCCGTTGGGTGTACGAGGTCACGTCCGCTCCCAGGGCTCGAGATACGCCATCTTGAACAGGTCGAACACGGTCCGCTCGTCGCGGGTCTCGATGCGCTCGCCGCTCACGCGCCACGTCAGCCAGCCATCACGCGGCACGATCAGCGGCGGCAGCAAGCCTGGACGGCCGTCCTTCGTCTTCCGCCCGCGCTCGACGACGAGTTGGCGCGAGAACGCGGCAGGCCCTGTACGCAAAAGCAAGACCCATCCGAACCGCTCGGCTACGGGAGAAAAAAGATCCACGCGAGCGCCCTGGTAGGTCAGGTACTTGAGCGTCGGTCCCCAGCGCGGCGAGCCGTTCTTGTCGAGGCGCTTGCTGACGTCGCCGCGATCGAGCAGGACCGACATGCGCCCGGCCAGCAGGTCCATCTCGACGGTGTGATCGGCGAAGAGTCCCGACTCGTGAGTCACGACCTGCGGCACGGCCACGATCTCGACGTCGCCGATCATCGCAAGGCGCCGCCGAAGCGAGCCCCCGACGATCAACTGGTCGGTCGTGTCCACGATCTCGGCCACGAACGCCTTCGCAATCGCGATCGCCTCGGGGCGCAGCATACGCTCGGCCGTTACTGGCATCAGCAGTTCCCCGACCCACGACAGCTCAGCCACGACGCGATCAGCACGGCTGCCCAGAACAGGACGAAGCTCCACGCCATCGCCGCGATAAACACCGCGCCCTCACGCTCGTCGCTCGGCAGGGTCTCGCGGATCGTCTCGGCGATGCCGCGCAGGATCTCGAGCAGGATCACGCTGTCACCTCCAGCAGCATCGGCGCCTGCATGTTCAAGGCGTCGAGGCCGCGCACGACGCGGCCAAGTCGCGATGGGTCGCGGGCCAGCACCGTGCCATCCCCCGAATCTATCCCGAGCGCGTGGGCAGCTCCGATGCGTCCGCCGATGCTTTCGCGGGCCTGACAGCGCCCCATATGGGTCCAGAGGCCGCGCTCCTGGGCTTCCCGGATCAGGGTGACGCTGGCGTCTGACAACTTCCAGGCATCAGAGCCGCCGACGAAGAGGCAGTCGATCTCATCCCACGGCACCAGATCCCGTGTAGCCCCGTCCTGGGAGACGTACGCCACCCGGTAGGCCAGGGAGCGCAGGAGTGGGAAGTAGCGCGGTGACAGTGCGTAGGTGGCCTCGGGATCGCCGTAGACGTTGCCGTTGTCATCCCGGTGCAGGACATCGGGAGCGACCACGAACAGGCACGTCAGCCGTGTGGCGCGCGGCACAGCGCGCAGCCACGCTTCCCATCGCTCGGGACTGAATTTGCTGCTAAACGCCTCGTTATCGACGGCCCAATAGACGCCGCTCTGACGGATCGTGCGGAGTTGCCCGTCAATCGCCGTCGATGTCGGCTGACACATCACGCCCAGATCCCAGCGGTGGCCGGAGTCGAGCACGGTGCCGAGCTGCCCGCTGAGCCAGATCATCGGTGGGCCACCACGGTACAAGCGATGCCCTCGACGGCGTCCCAGCGCGTCCTGACGGTGATGTCGTCGGCTTCGGTCGCTTGGTAGACCTCCTCGGCAATCTCCTGGGTCACCGTTTCGTGGAAGACTGTTCGGCTGCTGAACCCGTCGAGGTAGCGCGCGAACGCCTCCAGTTCCATGACGGCGCCGGTCGGGATGTACGCCACTTCAACGGTGGCGTAATCCATCCGGCCGTTGATCGGACATCGACAGGTGAGCCGACCGGCGAGACTGATCGAGATCGGCTTCTCACTTGGGTCAAGGCTCAGTGTGCGAAGCGCCATGCCGGCCTCCGATTCCGAACGACTGCAAGCACGGCCACCGTCGCCAGCGTGATCCAGACCTTGCCGACCACCAACCCGGCTAAGAACTCCAGACTGCCGAAGGCGAGCCACAGGAACAGCACGCTGTCGACCAGCAGTCCGACCGAGTTGGAGAGCGCCACCGCCGTCAGCCAGTGACGCTGCCTGATCGGCGTGTAGACCGCGAAGTCCGCCAGCTCGGAGACCAGGAACGCGGCGCCCGAGGCTGCGGCGAACGCGGGCGAGATGAGCCAGGAGAGCGCGGCGCCAGCGAGGACCGCACCGACAACAGGCCAGCGGCCGAGCTGGTCCTGCGTGATGTCGCGCAGCGTCAAGGCCAGGCCCGCCCAGAGCACGCCAGCTGGCGCCATCAGGCCGAAGCCGACAGGCACCAGGCCGACCAGCGCCAGCGTCAGATTGGCGGCCACGATGCAGCCGATGTACCCCGCCAGCGCTAGCACGGCTCGATCTCCCTCGCAGCGCGCCAGGCCTGCCACTGCGCCTGCTCGTCGTCGACCGCCGCGTCACCCTCAGAGCAGCGCGTCATCTCGGCGGTGCAGCCGAAGCAGCAGACGTCGAGGTGCGCCACCAGGCCGTAGACACTCCCCACCCAGCGGCCGAAGGCATGGCGGGCGGACGGGCCCAGGTCGGCGTGGATGACTGGCACGCGGGGTGCGCTAGACACGGCGTCTCTCCTTTCAGTCCTGGGTGATGTCGCCCGGGAATGCCAGCGCCGCTCGTCGGGTCAGCCGCGAGCGGCGCTTTCCTTCAGCGTCGTCAAGCGCCGCTGCTCGCGGTTCTTCGTCGCCGAGATCAGCAGACGGGCGATAGCCTGCGCCAGCGCGGCCATGTCCTCATCGCTGATCTGCGCCAGCGCGGCGGTGACGCGCGCGTCGGCCGCGTGGCTAGGACTAGCAGGCTTCCGTGCGACGGACATCATCCTGCCCTTAGCCGATGACCAGACCGTCGAGCTCCTCGGCGGCCAGCGGCGCGATCATCTTGAGCGGGACCGGAATCTTCTTGGCGATCTTGACCCAGGTGCTGAGCGTGCACGGCCGTCCGTGCCAGGCATCGTTGACCGTCTGATACGACAGGCCAGTGCGCCGTGCAATCTCGTTCTGCGAGATGCCGAGCCGGCCAGCGACGATCGCCAGCGATGACAGGGGCGACGTGGTCGAAACAGCCATCGGTTCAGTCCTCTGTGAGCGGCGACATGACGGGCGACGGTACATGCGGCGTTACGACGGCTGACTACCACCGGGACTTACTACGGTACTCACCAGTTGCCCGATAGGCAATCCGTAGCCTATCTACTCACTGTGGAGGTTGCACGCGCCGCACGTAGACTCATCTGCACAATTCACCAGAGAACGAGCACCCGATGCCGAACGTGCCTCGACGGTCACTGGCGGAGGCGTACGCCGCGTGGGTCGACCTGCGCGACGTCACGATTGCGGACATCTCACGAGCGTCGAGGCTGTCGCGGCATGCGATTGAGAACGTCCGTGACGGCGGGAGGCACCAGGTGACGCTGCGCACGCTGGAGCGCCTGGCGTTCGGTATCGTGAGAGGATCATCAGGATCGAGGCGCTATGATGAGATCATCATGGCTGATTGCTACCGAGACCTGGCCCAGGCGGCTGGCTACGGTGACCCGACGATCGATCCCGAGTCCAGTCTGCTCTACCTCGCGATGTACTACCAGTTCCATAGTCCACGGCTTGCGCATCGCTGGACCGCGATCATGGAGCGGTTCGACGCGATGGACCCCGACCGGGCCTGGGAGGCGCTCGAAGCGGCGGAATCTCGTTAGGACACTGAGCTATCTACCGAGTCATGAAGTACATACCGGCTAGAGCCAAGCCCATGTGTACTACACCAACGCCAAGAACCAAGAGTGCCCATACCGCCACGTTATGCGTAGATGAACAACGACCCGTCCGGCGTCGATGCGCCGGGCGGGTCGTTCGATGAGACGCAGAACGTCAGGACGCGGCGGCGAGGGCTTCGTCCGGCCGGGTTGAAGCCGTACAGTGAGCCCAGACCCGCTGAACATCTTCAACCCGGCCAAGCAACGGCAGCACCGCCGCCCCCAGCTCGATCACCTGCCACCCGAGCCCGGTGTAGTGCATCCCCGCCTGGTACTTCCCAGGCTTGAGCCGCTTCGGCGTCGCCCGCTCCAGCACCAGCTTCAAGAACGCGCGCTGGTCTTCGACGGCCCCCTCTCGGAGCATCCACGCCCAGTCCTCGGCGGTATCCAGGATCACGTCAACCGCTGGCCGCTCCGCCATCCGCCGCTGCTGGCCCACCTGCAACGCCGTCAGCCTCGCGATCTCCGCGGCCTGCGCGTCGATCCCAGCGGAGATGACCGCGACCGCTTCGGCGTAGGCCTCACCCGTGATGATGCCCGCCGAGAGCGTGCGCGTCAGGCCAACGCGCTCGGCCACCAGTGCAGCGCGATCCTGCTCGGCGTTTCGCAGCCGCCGCGCATCACCCGTCGCCGCATCTCTCGACTCCAGGTCTCGCGCAGCCTTCCGCACCGCCTCACGCACGCCGGGCTCCTTCAGCGCATCGAGCAGCGTGCCCAGGATACCCAGGATCTGCCCCTCGATCAGGTCTGCCTTGATCGTCCGGTAGCATGGCTTCGTCCCGTGCGAGGCGCCTGCCATCCGTGACGTACAGATGTAGACGCGCGTATCAGACGAGATGGTGTCGCGGCGGCCAGGTCGGACGCGGCGCGCACCACGCTGGAGCTGCCCGCACATCCGAGCTCCGCAGAGCTCGCAGAACAGAAAGCCCGTGAGCACGTACTGCCCCCGAGCCGATGTCGAGACGACGTTCTCTCGCGCTCCCGTTCGCGGATGGATCGCGCGCCACGCCACGTCGTCGCACAGCGGCTCCCACTTGCCGACCGGCGCGTCGAGCGCGTCTTGCCCAGGTTCGGGATTCCTGGCGATGTAGACGGGCGAGTCGAGCACGTCCTTGACGGCGGATACTGAGAGCTCGCGCGGGCTCATGCTCCCGTTATGCCGTCGAACTTCGCCCCTAGCCGCGACTGGCAGGCTCCGTACCCAGGTTGAGAGTGCGCGGATCGTCTCGCCTCGAGCCCGTCGGAGAAACAACTCACGCACGTACTCCGCTTCGATCGGGTGCGGCACGGGCACCACCATTGGCGAGCCCTGGAGCTGACGCTGCTCCGTGGTCGCTGGCTCCCAACGGTAGCCCCAGCGAGGACGGCCAGGCTTGAGCCAGCCGTTCGCCCGAATCTCGGCGAATGTCCCCTTGACGTTCTCGCTGATCTGACGAACGTCGTGCTCGGCGAGGATGGCACGAACCCCGTACATCAGCGGATCGGCCAGGTGTCCACCATCACGGGTCGCCCAGAGCTGCGCGTCGAGGCGGTCGAACTCTTTCCAGGCACGGAGCGCTTCTTCGCCGTCGCGGCCGAGCCGATTCTGCCTGACAACCGTGATAACGACCCGCTTGCCGGCAGCCGTCGCAGCTCGTGCTGCCGCAAGCATCCGCTGATAGTCGGCGCGCGTCGGGTTGGTCCCCGTCTGCACGTCCTGAAACGACCCGCCGAAGGTCCAGGTCTCATGCCTGGCGATCTCCGCCAGCAGCTCCTTGTCCTGAACCGGCAGTGACATCCCGTCCTTCTCTTGATCGTCGGATGACACGCGCTTGTAGGCGTAGGCCACGAACTCATCGGTGAGCGGGATCAGCCCGCCCCTGCCGCGCCGCGCGCTCATCGCTCGGCCTCGGCGCTCTGCTCGGCGGCTTCGCGGGCGAGCCTGGTAGCGCGAGCCTGCGCAGCGGCGCGCAGCAGGAGAACGGTGGCTGCGACGCAGCGGTCCTTGTCTGGCTTGTAGACCCGTCGGATCGTGAGGTGCTCGTTGACCACCTCGATCGTCTCGAACGGCCGCTCAGGTACACTGTCCATCGTGAAATCACCTCCTTGGTTTCACCGTGCCCCGGCAGTGCTCAGCTGCGCGGGGCTCTTGCGTGGCGCTAGTATACGCTTCCGCTAAACGTGCATAGGTCGGTCAGTCGTGGCGTGCCGCTTGCGCGTCACAGTAGGCCCACCACTCCTGCTGCTCGTCTTCCGTGGTCTGGAGAAGCTCGCGGACGTACGCAGGATCGCAGTCGTGCTCCAGGATCTCACGCAGGACAAAGCGCGTGGACTTCACTCGAGCACCAGCCGCCCCGCGCGTCCTGGCTCGCCACTGGTTCGCGGCCTTCCAGGTTGGTGTTTTGGGCTTGAGCAGCGCGCAGTCCTGGTGCATCGGCGCCAGGTTCTCCTCGGCCATCTTCTCGGACTTCGGCTCATCCGCGATCGGTTCCAGGCGCCCATGCTTCGTGTTCACCGTGAGACCGCAGGCCCAGCAGATGCCGGCGTAGCGCGTCCACACGCGCTCCTTGAGCGGGCTGGTCGTCCTGGTCGCTGTCGCCATCATCTTCCCCCACTCGGGTAGTGCACGAAATAAGGCTGACTAACTGCTGCTCTCGGCGACTGCCGCGGCGATCCTAGCTGCGATCTGCTCCCAGCGCGCAGCACCCGCCAGGTCATCGTCGGCGCGGCAGCGTTCGGCCTGAGCGAGCGCATGCGCCAGGCCCTCGGCCGGCGCACGTACGGCCGTCGCGGGGCGCCCTGACGGTAGCGGCGGTCCATCGGACGGAGTTGGCGACTCGCCGCGGAGTGCAGCGGGCGTCACGCCGAGCGCCTTCGCCAGCTTCCGCACCGTCGCCGGATAGACGTCTAACTCACGCTCGGCGCGGACAATCGTGGTCGGCGTCACGCCTGATCGTTCACTGAGCGCGCGCATGCTAAGCGCCTGGCTCTGTCGAATCACCTTTAGCCGCGTCAAGATCATTGAGACTCCTCACTAGCAGAAACTATAACACATCTGGTACAATCTAGACATGAAGCGACGCCGCCGGGATGGACCCCCGACGGCGCCAGCCACCGAAGGGGATAGCCTCCGATGACACCGTCTATCGTAGCCCGAACCGCCGAGCACCGCGACATCCACCTCGCCGTTTGTCGCGCCCGCCGCCAGGGCCTCGTGTGCTCGACCTGCACCGCGCTCTCTGAGCGCGCCGAGCGGGCGCTGCGCCGCGCTGCTACGCAGATCGTCGAGGCGGCGTGATGGCGATCAATGGCAACGGCACCGACCAGCACATCAGCGGCGTCGTCCGCTCCGTCAACGACAAGGGGCTCAAGCTCGAAGGTTTTGAAAGCTGGTTCAACGTCTCGCGCTTCGCCGTCGGCGTCGTCCTGCCCGAGCGCGGCGAGCAGGTCACGGTTACGCTCGATAAGGCGGGCTTCCTGCGGGCCGTAGCGCCCGCCGACGGCGTTCCACTCACGCCGGCCCCGAGCAGCGCTCCTGGGGCCACCAGCAGCCAACGTGAGCGCACCATCACGCGCCTGGCCGTCCTGAAGGCCGCCGCGGAATTCGGGGCAGCTCGGCCGTCGCTCAAGAGCGGCGACGTCCTGGCGATCGCCGCGACCTGGGAGCGCTGGATCAACCGCGAGCAGGACAACACGCTCGAGCTTACCGACGCATTCTGAAAGGATCTCTCATGTTCACGAGGCTCTCATTCGCTGGCGCCGCGCTGGCGCTCGCCGCCGCGCTCCTCGCGCTGCCGGCCGCCCCAGCTCTGGCCGCCCAGCCGGCCGCCCCGGTCGCCTGCGGGCCAAACGTCGACCAGAACGATATCGCCGGAACATACGTGTCGTCGGCCTTGCAGATGCGGCTCGACGTCCCGCCATGCGCGGCCGTCATCCTTCAGTGGGACAACGCCTACGGGCACCATCGCACCTACTACCAGACGGTCTCGCGGGAGGTTTCCGGGGGCTTTGTCGCCAGAAGTGACCCAAGTAGCACGGTCACGCTGGATGACCGCCTGAACATCGGTTTCTCGCCGGCCGAGCCCGGCTGGGTCACGGTGTTTACTGTTTCGATGTACGGCGACGACCTGCGCGTCTACCGTCTCCAGAAAGTCACGTAGTCGCTCCAGGTTGTCCATCGGCGCCTGCTGATGTGAAAAGCGCCCGGGTCGATCGACCCGGGCGCTTTTCGTTGCTACGACATCGGCGGCGGATGCAGCGCCCGCAGCGCGTTCGCCACGGTCTTGACGCCGGCGGAGAGCCCATCGAGATCGCGCGCGTAGTCGACCGACGCCACGCCAAGCCGGGTTTCGAGCGTCTGGATATAGGCCTGCTGCGCCGCGATCTGTGCCAGCAACGCCTCCGGCGGCGGCGGCACTGGCACCGGCGGCGTCCCCGGCGTCGGGTCGACGATCGGCTCGGTGAGGTCCGGGTGACAGAGCGAGACCGCGCTGAACGCGCCGAGCCGAGCAAACTGTTCGCGGCTCATCTCCTGGTTGACGCCGACGTAGCCGGCGGCCGGATTGGCGAGCAGCAGCACGTCGCGCTCGGCGTCGTGCGCGCGGAGTCCCGACCAGTGGCCGCCGGCGCCCCACTTCCGCCCGCCGATCATCAGCGGGTAGCGCCCCGACTCGGCCGCCAGCGTGTCGAACGACACCGAGCTGATGGCCGCGCTTGTAAAGCCGTACTCGCCGTAGTGCCGGTTCAGGAACGCCGCGAGCCCCGCGCCGCTCGCGTCCATCAGTCCCAGACTCGGCGAGACGACGCCCTCGGCGACCATCGTCTGCTCCATCCAGTCATTCGACGGACGCCTGCCAACC
>Ga0247672_1000017_pt1 | contig 38129 bp, 37 predicted proteins | sample CNK13_metaG_FD_182719 | JGI IMG/M metagenome (GOLD analysis project Ga0247672, IMG submission 182719) | Soil microbial communities from Purdue University Martell Research Forest, Indiana, United States - CNK13 | ecosystem: Environmental > Terrestrial > Soil > Temperate forest > Bulk soil... | reverse complement strand
CCCCGCGTGCGCTGGGACATCCTCGACGCCTGGCGCGAAGCCGCCGCCGAATGCGGCATCCCCGCGGTGAAGCAGTTCAACGGCGGCGACAACTTCGGCTGCGCGTACTTCCAGGTCAACCAGAAGCGCGGCCGGCGCTGGAGCGCCACCAATGCCTTCCTGCGTCCCGCGATGCACCGGCCGAACCTCACGGTGATGACCGGCGCCCATGCCTCGAAAATCCGCTTCGACCACCGCGAAGCGGCCGGCGTCGAATTTTTCCACGTCGACCAGAGCTTCTTTGCCGAGGCGAAGCGCGAGACCATCCTCTCGGCCGGCGCCATCGGCTCGCCGCAGCTCCTCCAGCTCTCCGGCATCGGCGCAGCCGAGCTCCTGGAAAAACGCGGGATTCCCGTGGTCCATGAACTGAAAGGCGTGGGAGAAAACCTCCACGACCACCTGCAGATCCGCATGCAGTACAAGGTGAAGAACGTGAAGACGCTGAACGGCGTCGCCAACAGCTTCGCCGGCAAGGCGGCGATGGCGCTCGAGTACTTTCTCTTCCGCACCGGTCCGCTCACCATGCCGCCGTCGCAGGCGGGCGCCTTCGCGAGGAGCGATCGCGGCCAACCCAGCCCGAATATCGAGTGGCACGTGCAGCCGCTCTCGCTCGACAAGTTCGGCGACCCGCTGCATTCGTTCCCGGCGATCACGCCTGCCGTGTGCAACCTGCGCCCGAGCTCGCGCGGCTGGGTGCGCATCAAGTCGCCCGACCCGGCGCAGTACCCGCAGATCAAGCTGAATTACCTGGATACCGCCGAAGACCGGCGGGTGGCGGTCGAAGGCATGCGCTTTACGCGGCGCATCATGGCCGCCAAGGCGCTAGCGAAGTACACGCCGGAGGAGTATCGACCCAGCCAGGCCGTTCAGGCAGATAGGGATTTGGAGAAAGCGGCCGGTGAGCTGGGAACCACCATTTTCCACCCGGTGGGAACCTGCAAGATGGGCAGCGACCCCATGGCGGTAGTCGACGACGAGCTGCGGGTGCGCGGAGTCGCACGCCTGCGCGTCATCGACGCGTCTATTTTCCCTAGAATCACCTCCGGCAACACCAATGCGCCTACCTATGTCATTGCCGAGAAAGGCGCCCGGGCCATCTTGAAACCAAACCCGGCGGCCCAGATCTAAGCGATCGACAAGGAGAAGAAACCATGAAGCGCATCCTGCTCTTGATCGCCACCAACCTCGCCGTAATGGTGGTGCTTTCCATCGTCGTCAGCGTCCTGGGCCTCGACAACTGGCTTAGCGCGAACGGCATCAACTATGCGGCGCTGCTCTGGTTCTCGGCCATCTTCGGCTTCGGCGGCGCGTTCATTTCGCTCCTGATGTCGAAGTTCATCGCCAAGATGTCCGTCGGCGCGCACGTGATCGACGGATCGGAGGGCACGACCGAGTTCTGGCTGGTGCAGACCGTGCACAAGCTCGCCGACACCGCCGGAATCGGCAAGCCCGAAGTGGCCATCTACGACGGCCCGGCGAACGCCTTCGCCACCGGCGCCTTCCGCAACTCCGCGCTGGTCGCCGTCTCGAGCGGGTTGCTGCAGTCGATGAGCCGGAACGAGGTCGAAGCGGTGCTTGGCCACGAGGTGAGCCACGTCGCCAACGGCGACATGGTGACCCTCACCCTGATCCAGGGCGTGCTGAACACGTTCGTGTTCTTCCTGTCGCGCGTGGTCGGCTACATCGTCGACAAGGCGATCTTCCGCACCGAGCGGGGCGTAGGCCCCGGGTTCTACATCACGATGATCGTCAGCCAAATCGTATTCGGCATCGCGGCCTCGGCGATCGTGGCCTGGTTTTCGCGCTATCGCGAGTTCCGTGCCGACGCCGGCTCGGCGAGCCTGTTACGCACGCCGCAGCCGATGATCGCGGCGCTCGCGCGTCTCGGCGGCCTGCAGACCGGCGGGCTGCCGGATTCGGTCAAGGCTTTCGGCATCAGCAGCGAATCGGGGCTCGCCCAGATCTTCGCCACGCATCCGCCCATCGAGAAGCGCATCGCCGCCCTCCAGGCCGGCGCGCAGTAAGGGCGTTTCTCTTACTGCTTCGGGATGTTCGCGTCCCGCACCACGGCGACCCAGCGCTCGTTCTCGCCCCGGATGAACGCCGCAAACTCCTCCGGCGTGGTCGGAGATGCCTCGATGCTGCTCTCGGCGAGGCGTGCTTTCATCTCCGGCAGCTCGAGCGTCTTGATCAGGGTCGCGTGCAGCCTGTCGAGGATGGGTTTCGGCACCGCCGATTGGGTGCACACGCCGTACCAGACGGTGACTTCGAAGCCCGGGTAACCGGACTCGGCGACCGTCGGAACATCCGGCAGCTGCGGGTTGCGGCGCAGCGAGGTGACCGCCAGCGCACGCGTCTTGCCGCCCTTGATCGCGCCGAGCTGCTCGGGCAGGTTGCCGAACATCCCCGCGACCTGCCCCGCCATCACGTCGGCAAGAGCCGGCGCGCCGCCCTTGTAGGGCACGTGGAAGAGATCGATGCCCGCGGTCAGCTTGAAGAGCTCCATCGTCATCTGCGGCGAGGTGCCAAAGCCGGGCGAAGCGTAGTTGTACTTGCCGGGATTCGCCTTGATGAGGGCGACGAACTCTTTCAGCGTCTGCGCCGGCACCGAAGGATGCAATACCAGGACGTTCGGCGTCTTGCCGATGAGGGAGATCGGGGCGAAATCGCGCACATAATCGTACGGCAGCTTGTTGTAGAGCGCCGGGCTCACCCCGTGCGACGCGACGTTGCAGGTAAAGAGCGTGTAGCCGTCGGCGGCAGCCTTCGCGGCATAGTCGGTGCCCACGGTGCCGCCGGCGCCGGCGCGGTTCTCCACCACGATCGGCTCGCCGAGCACCTCGCTCCACTTCGCGGTGACGATGCGCGTCACGATATCGACACCGCCTCCGGGCGGAAACGGCACGATCTGGCGCAGCGGACGGCTCGGGAAATCGGTTTGCGCCTGCGCCACGCCAGCGAACAGCGCGTAAAGCGCAAGCGACAGCAAGGCCTTCATGTCTCCTCCTCAGGAACAGGAAGCCGTGTGGCTACGCTACGCCGGGGCCTCCCGGAAGACAAGCCTTAGAATCCGCGCCTGCCGAGCTGCAGTACGCGTGAGCGTGCTCAACTACCTCATGCGGCGCGGCGACGCGCGCGGCCGGCATGATGTACCTTCCCCCGGTGTTTGACTTGGCGCTCGAGGCGCTGACCTGCCCGGGCGTCGCCATGACGGTGTGGATACGGCCGCGTCCCGCGCTGGCGAGCTGGGAAAAGAAGCAGGAAGAACTTTGGAAATTGCCTATTTCGTCGTCCTGAACTGCCTGGGCCACCTCGCGTTCGTCGGGGTGCGCATGACCACGTCGCTGTTCGCGCTCGGCCTGGGCGGCACCGAGGCCACGGTGGGCGTGCTGATGGCGCTTTTCGCGCTGCTGCCGATGCTGCTCTCGGTGAGCGCCGGGCGGCTCATCGACCGGGTGGGCCCGCGCCGGCCGCTGCTCGCCGCCTTCGCGGTGCTGGCCGCGGGCGCCGCCCTGCCCTTCGCGGCGCCGCAGATGACCACGCTCTACATTTCGTGCACCCTCGTCGGCACGGCGTTCATGTTCATCCACATCGCGATGAACAGCGTGTTCGGCGCCTACGGCACTCCCGAGGAGCGCGCGGTCACCTTCTCCTGGCTCGCCCTCGGCTTCTCGATCTCGAACTCCATCGGACCGCTCGTCGCCGGCTTCGCCATCGATCAGCGCAGCCACCCCGAGGCGATGCTGATGCTCGCGGCCTTTCCGCTGCTCGGCGGCCTGCTGGTATGGAGGATGAAACGCCCTCTGCCGCGGCCGGAGCCGGTGGCGCACGTCAGGCGCTCGGGCGTGCTCGACCTGCTGCGCATCCAGCAGCTGCGCCACACGTTCATCGTGAGCGTGCTGCTCGCGATGGGCTGGGACCTCTATACCTTCCTTACGCCGCTCTACGGCGCCCGCCTGGGCCTCGCCGCGACCACGATCGGGCTCGTCATGTCGACGTTCGCGCTCGCGACCTTCGCGGTGCGCCTGCTCATGCCGCTGGTGGTGCAGCGCCTGCGCCAGTGGGTCGTGATGAGCTCGGCGATGGCGGTGGCGGGGACCGCGTATCTCCTGTTTCCCCTGGTCTCGAGCGTAGCGCTCCTCATGACGCTCTCGTTCATCCTGGGCCTCGGCCTGGGCTGCGCGCAGCCGATCATCATGTCGCTCCTCTACGAGGCTTCGCCGCCCGGTCGCCAGGGCGAGGCAGTGGGCATGCGCACCTCGCTCCTCAACGGCAGCCACACGCTCATTCCGCTCGGCTCCGGCGCCCTGTCGGCGGTGGCCGGCATGGCGCCGGTGTACTGGCTGCTCGCCGCGTTTCTGCTGGGCGGCGCCTGGTTCGCGCGCCGCAGAATAGAATAACGCCACCATGAAGCGAATAACGCTCAGCCAGTTCCTGGTCGCGCGCCAGCGCGACAAGAAGCTCATCAACGCCGACCTGCGCCTGCTCATCGAAACGATCGCGCGCGCATGCAAGGGGATCAGTACGCGCGTCAACAAGGGCGCGCTGGCGGACGGCTTGGGCTCTGCCGGGAAAAGCAATGTCCATGGTGAAGCGCAGAAGACGCTCGACGTGCTCTCGAACGAGATCCTGCTCGAGGCGAACGAGTGGGGCGGCAACCTCGCCGCGCTCGCCTCCGAGGAGATGGAGGACCCGCGGCCGATCCCCACGCACTATCCGCGCGGCGAGTACCTGCTGCTCTTCGACCCGCTCGACGGCTCGTCCAACATCGACGTCAACATCTCGGTGGGCACCATCTTCTCGGTGCTGCCCTGCCCGAAGACCGAGAGCGGCGCCTACTGCGAGCCCAACGAGAAGGCGTTCCTGCAGCCGGGCCGCAACCAGGTGGCGGCCGGCTTCGCGGTGTACGGCCCGACCACCGTGTTCGTGCTCACGGTCGGCGACGGCGCCCACGGCTTCACGCTCGACCGCGAGACCTACACCTTCGTGCTGACGCACCCGGACATCCGCATTCCCGAGGATACCCAGGAGTTCGCCATCAACATGTCGAACGCGCGCCGCTGGGAGCCGGCAGTGAAACGCTATATCGACGAATGCGTCGCCGGAAAGGACGGCGCGCGCGCCAAGGACTTCAACATGCGCTGGGTGGCTTCGATGGTGGCGGACGTGTTCCGCGTCATCTCGCGCGGCGGCATCTTCATGTACCCGCGCGACGCGAAGAACAGGGACGGCCGCCTGCGCCTCATGTACGAGGCGAATCCCATGTCGTTCATCGTCGAGCAGGCGGGCGGCGCCGCCACTGACGGCGCGACGCGCATTCTCGACCTGCAGCCCAAGGGGCTGCACCAGCGCTGCGCGGTGATTCTCGGCTCGAAGAACGAGGTCGACCGGGTCACGAGCTACCACCGGAAGTAATTCGGGGTCAGAGCCCGATCTTGTAATCGCGTACGCAATTACGAGATCGGGCTCTGACCCCGAATTACTTCAGAAATGCGAAAGGCCCCGGTCAGGGGCCTTTCGTCCTCTCCCTCGGTAATCGGTTATTTCAGGTGCCGGCTGACCAGCTTGGTCATCTCGAACATCGAGACCTGGCCCTTGCCGCCGAAGACCGCCTTGAGCTTGTCGTCGGCGTTGATCATGCGCTTGTTCTTCTTGTCCTGGAGGCCGTTGCGCTTGATGTAGCCCCAGATCTTCTTGGTGACCTCCGTGCGCGGCATCGCGCTCGATCCGATCACCGCCGCGAGCGTGCTGCTCGGGGTCATTGCCTTCATGAAGGCTGCATTTGGCTTACGCTTCTTGCCGCTCTTCTTCGCCTTCTTTTTCGCCATCTCGATTTCTCCTCTGATTTGTCGGTGTGACCGGGTGCGTTGTCGCCGCTACGGGCTAGCGGTGACGAGAAGATGCACGATATGGCGGACCGATGTCAACGATTTTCAGAGGGAAAATGCGCCGCGCTCGCTCTGCTGTGCGAATCCAGCCACGCCTCGAGCGGCATTTGCATAGAATCGGCATTCCAGTGAACGTCGCCCAGCTACGACAGGAATACATGCGCTCGGGCCTCTCGGAGGCGCAAGCGGGCGCTGATCCGCTGCGCCTCTTCAGCGCCTGGCTCGAGGAAGCGGTGCGCGCCGGCCTGCCGCTGCCGAACGCGATGACGCTCGCCACGGTGAGCGCGGAGGGCGCGCCGGACGCGCGCATCGTCCTCCTGAAAGGGCTCGAGCGCGGCGGCTTCGCGTTCTATACCAGCTATGGCAGCCGCAAGGCCCACCAGCTGGATGCGCGGCCGCTCGCCTGCCTGGTGTTCCAATGGTCCGAGCTCGAGCGCCAGGTGCGCATCGAGGGCGAGGTGGAAAAGGTGAGCGCGGCCGAGTCCGACGCGTATTTCGCCTCCCGCCCGCTCGGGGCACGCCTCTCCGCCTGGGCTTCGGCGCAGAGCGCCCGCGTCGCCTCCCGCAAGGTGCTCGAGGATGCGATGGAGGAAGCAAGGCAGCGGCACGGCGACGCGCCGCCGCGGCCGCCGCACTGGGGCGGCTACCGCGTCATGCCGCGGCGCCTCGAGTTCTGGCAGGGGCGCGCCGATCGGCTGCACGACCGCCTTCTCTATACGCCGAGCGGCGCGAGCGGCGCCGGCTGGAAGATCGAGCGGCTTGCCCCCTGAGATCCTCGCCCTCCTGAGGCGCGCGGGACTGTGCGGCCCGGCGGAGACGCCGCACGGCGAAGCGCTCTCGGGCGGCGTGTCCTCGGACATCTGGCGCGTCGACCTCGCGCGCGGCCCGGTGTGTGTGAAGCGCGCGCTGCCGCGGCTTCGCGTGGCGCAACTCTGGCAGGCGCCGGTCGAGAGAAACCGCTATGAATACGAGTGGTTCCGCGCCGCCGGGGCGGCGGCGCCGGGCGCGGTGCCGCGCGTCATCGCGAGCGAGGAAGGCGCCTTCGTCATGGAGTACCTCGACGCAGGCGCCTATCCGGTGTGGAAGACGCTTCTGAGCGAGGGACACGCCGACGCGGCCTTCGCTGCGCAGGTGGGCGGCACCCTTGCGCGCATCCACGCCGCGACCACCGCGCTCGCCGCGGCGTTTCCCACCGACGAGATCTTCTTCGCCATCCGCCTCGAGCCCTATCTTCTTGCTACGGCCGCACGCCACCCGGCACTGAAGCCGAGGTTGGAGGCGCTCGTGGAGCGCACCGCGGCCACCAAGGTTTGCCTGGTGCACGGCGACGTCAGCCCCAAGAACATCCTCGCCGGTCGGAGTGGACCGGTGTTCCTCGACGCCGAATGTGCGTGGTACGGCGACCCGGCCTTCGACCTCGCGTTCTGCCTGAATCACCTGCTTCTCAAATGCCTGTGGGTGCCGCAGGGGACGGCCGGCTTCCTGCGCTGTTTCAATGCGTTGTCCCAGGCATATCTCGAAGCGATCGCCTTCGAGGGCGTCGAGGCGCGCACCGCGTCGCTGCTTCCGGCGCTGCTGCTCGCGCGGGTGGATGGGAAGTCGCCGGTCGAATACCTGACGAGCGAGGCGCAGAAGGAGCAGGTGCGCAACGTCGCGCGAGCGCTGCTGGAAAAGCCGGTCGCGAGGCTCTCGGAAGCGATGAAAGCATGGCAAGAATCGTCGACGTAAGGGGCCGCCGGGTATGGGACTCGCGCGGCCGCGCCACGGTCGAGGCCGAGGTGCACGTCGGACGCGGCACGACCTCCCTCGCCGTCGGGCGCGCGATCGCGCCGGCGGGCGCGTCGACCGGCTCGGGCGAAGCGAAAGCGCTGGACGCGGCCCAGGCGGTCCAGAACATCAACACGCGCATCCGCGAGGCGCTGCGCACCATGAGCGTCGCCGACCAGCAGGCGCTCGATCGGCGCATGATCGAGCTCGACGGCACGCCCGACAAGCGCCGGCTCGGCGCCAACGCCATCGTCGCCGTGTCGCTCGCCTGCGCCCACGCCGATGCCGCAGTGCGCAAGCTCCCGCTCTGGAAAAAGCTCGCCGGTGAGCGCCGCACCGCTTTACCCGTGCCGCAGATCCAGATCTTCGGTGGCGGCGCCCATGCAGGTGCGCGCGTCGACGTCCAGGACTACATGGTCATCTGCACCGGGGCCGGCAGCTTCGCCGAGGCGCTGGAATGGACCTCGCAGATCTATGCCGCCGCCGGCAAGCGCCTCGCGAAGCGCGGCGCGCTCCAGGGCGTCGCCGACGAAGGCGGCTACTGGCCCGCCTTCAAGTCGAACGAGGAAGGTCTGGCCGAGCTCGTCGGCGCGATTGCCGATGCCGGCCTCGAGCCCGGCGCCGACGTCTCGATCGCGCTCGACATCGCGGCCAGCCAGCTTTTCCGCTCCGGCAGCTACCAGCTCGCTCTCGAGAAACGCGCGCTCACCGCCGAGCAGCTCCACGCGATGTTGCTGCGCTGGATCGAGCGCTATCCGATCGCTTCGATCGAAGACCCCTTCTCCGAGCATCACGCCGACGCCCTGCGCGCCTTCACCAAGGCGGCGCCCGGCGTCCAGGTCGTCGGCGACGACTTCTTCGTGACCTCCGCCGAGCGCGTGAGGAAGGCCGATGGCGCCTGCAATGCGGTCCTGCTCAAGCCGAACCAGGTCGGCACGGTGACCGAAACCCTCGCCTGCTGGGAGGCCGCGCGCGAGTCCGGCTATCGCGCCATCGTCTCCGCGCGCTCAGGCGAGACGGAGGACGTGTCGATCGTGCACCTGGCGGTCGGCTGGGGTGTTCCCCAGCTCAAGGTCGGCAGCTTCTCCCGCTCCGAGCGCATGGCGAAGTGGAATGAGGCGCTGCGCATCGAGGAGGCGCTGGGCGCGAAAGCGCTGCCCTATCCGGCTCGCAAGCTCTTTCCGAACCGATAATGAGCGGCGGACTAAGTTTTTCGAGGACCTGGCCCATAATCGGATATCGATTCGTCCAATGGCTCGGGCCGCATTTACAAACGAATGTCGTCACCGCCCCACATCGCGGCGTGGATCGACTGGGAAGTGCTACAACGCAGCGTCGAGGGTCACCGTGCAACGTGAAGAAACTACGCGACGGCCTTCCGCTGGATAACCGTGTCGCTTAGAATTTGTCCGGAAAATCACTACGACTAGGTAACGGCTCAGTGGGCAAGCCGGAGGCAGTGCTCTCCCGGCCGAAGGCGCAGACGCAGCGTGGCTCGCTGCCGAAGGCGCTGACCGGGATCTCGGGACTCGACGAAATCACCTTGGGCGGCCTGCCGCGCGGGCGGCCGACGCTCGTGTGCGGCGCCGCCGGCTGCGGCAAGACGCTGCTCGCCATGGAATTCCTGCTGCGCGGCGCCGAGCAGTTCGGCGAGCACGGCGTGTTCATGGCGTTCGAGGAGACCGAGCAGGACCTGGTGCAGAACGTGCGCTCGCTCGGCTTCGACCTGGACAAGATGGTTGCCGACGAAAAAATCGCCGTCGACTACGTGCGCGTCGAGCGCACCGAGATCGAGGAAACCGGCGAATACGACCTCGAGGGCCTGTTCGTGCGCCTGGGCCTTGCCATCGACGCGGTCGGCGCCAAGCGCGTGGTCCTCGACACGCTGGAGACGCTCTTCGGCGGCTTCACCAACCAGGCGCTGCTACGCTCGGAGCTGCGGCGCCTGTTCCGCTGGCTGAAGGATAAGGGCGTCACCGCCATCATTACCGGCGAGCGCGGCGAAGGCCAGCTCACGCGCCAGGGCCTCGAGGAGTACGTCTCCGACTGCGTGATCCTGCTCGACCACCGCGTGCGCGAGCAGGTGTCGACGCGCCGCCTGCGCATCGTCAAGTACCGCGGCAGCACGCACGGCACCAACGAGTACCCGTTCCTCATCGACGAGAATGGCATCCACGTGCTGCCGCTCACATCGCTGCAGCTCAACCACGCGGCGAGCAGCGAGCGCATCTCGAGCGGCATCCCGCGGCTGGACCAGATGCTCGGCGGCGAAGGCTATTACCGCGGCAGCTCGATCCTGGTTTCGGGCACTGCCGGCACCGGCAAGACCAGCATCTCGGCGCACTTCGCCAACGCCACCTGCGCCCGGGGCGAGCGCTGCCTGTACCTCGCCTTCGAGGAATCGCCGCAGCAGCTGGTGCGCAACATGAAGACCATCGGGATCGATCTCGGCGCGTGGCTCAAGAAGGGCTTGCTGCGGCTGGAGGCGTCGCGCCCTACCCTGCTCGGCATCGAGGCGCACCTCGCGCTCATCCACAAGATGGTGAACGAGTTCGAGCCGCGCGTCGTGATCATCGACCCGATCAGCAACTTCGCCGCCGCCGGCAGCGCGGCCGACGCCGAGGCGATGCTGCTGCGCCTGGTCGATCTCCTCAAGGCGCGCCAGATCACCGCCATGCTCGTCCACCTCACGGCCGGCGGCAACGCCTGGGAGAAGACCGACGTCGGCATCTCCTCCCTCATCGACACCTGGATCCTGCTGCGCGACATCGAGCTCGCCGGCGAGAGGAACCGCGGCATCTACGTGCTCAAGTCGCGCGGCATGAAGCACTCCAACCAGATCCGCGAGTTCCTGATCACGAGCGAGGGCATCCGGCTCGAGGATGTCTACGTCGGGCCGGAAGGCGTGCTCACCGGCTCCATGCGCGCCGCGCAGGAGGATCGCGAGAAGGCCGCGACGCTGGTGCGGGGACAGGAAATCGAACGCAAGCAGCGCGACCTCGCGCGCAAGCGCGCGGCGCTGGAAGCGCAAATCGCGGCGCTGCGGGTCGAGTTCGAGGCGGTCGAGGACGAATCGAAGATCGTGGCCGAGCAGGACCGGGCTCGCGAGCAGCAGATTACCGACGATAGAAGCTCCGCGGCGATCCGCCGCGGCGCGGATGTGGCAAAAAGGAACCGGAAATGAGCACGCGCAAGAACGGCAGCCCCCAGAACGCAGATTCGGATAAGTGGGAGCTGCGCCTCTACACTGCAGGCCAGACGCCGAAGTCGCTGGCCGCGATCAAGAACCTGAAGAAGGTGTGCGAGGAGCACCTCGCCGGGCGCTACGAGATCGAGGTGATCGATCTGCTCAAGAATCCGCGCCTCGCCAAGGACGACCAGATCGTGGCCATCCCGACGCTGGTGCGCAAGCTTCCCGACCCGGTACGCAAGATCATCGGCGACCTTTCCGACACCGAGCGCACGCTCGTCGGCCTGCAGCTCAGGCAACAGAGCTAGGAGCGAACATGAACCAGGCGATCGACACCCTCCAGATTGAGAACCAGATCGAGTCGCTGCGCCAGCAGCTCCAGGAGGCCGAGGAGCTGCGCCACGCGATCAGCAACGGCCACGTGGACGCCTTCGTGGTCGGCCCGACCGACGACAGCAAGCGCGTCCTCATGCTCTCGGGCGCGTACGCGCGCTACCGGCAGCTCGTCGAGGAGATGCAGCAGGGCGCGGTCACGGTGAGCCGTTCGGGGGAGATCATGTTTGCCAACCAGGCGTTCGCGGCCATGGTCGGCCTCGCCCCGATCGACATCTTCCGCGTGCCGCTCACCCGCTACCTGAGCCCGTCCGACGCCGGCGAGGCCGCCATGCTGCTGCAGCCGCATCCGGGCAAGGCCGAGATCAAGGCGACGCTGCGCGGACCGAACGGCCAGCAGCGCCCGGTGCGCATCGCGCTCATCAGTGCGAGCGACGAATTCAACACGCTGCTCGTCACCGAGCGCGACGAGAAGGAGGACGAGGCCGGCGCCACCGTCGACGCCATCCGCAACGGCGCGGTCGACGCGCTGGTCATCGGCGGCGAGCAGGTGGTGATGCTCGACTCCGCGCAGCGCTTCTACCAGGCGGCGGTCGACCGCATGCAGCAGGGCGTGGTGATCATCGGCGCGCAGGGTGTCATCTCCTACGCCAACCAGCGCATGGCGACGCTGCTGGGCACACCGCGCGAGCGGCTCGCCGGGACCTCGCTCCTCAAGCTCGCCCGCAACGGCGACGAGGCGACGCTCAAGTCGATTCTGAACGCGCAGCACGGCGCGAGCGCCCAGGCCGAGGTGCAGCTCCGCCGCGCGAACAACGAGTACGTGACCACCCTCGTGACGGTGACCGCGATCGCCGATTCGCAGAAGATGTGCCTGGTGAGCGACCTCAGCCTGCAGAAGCGCCACGAGGCGACCGACGAGCGTACGCGCAAGTTCCTCGGCATGATGGCGCACGAGTTCCGCAACATCCTCGGCCCGATCCGCAACTCGGTCGAGGTGATGAAGCTGCGCAAGGACCTCGACGACGAGTGCCGCAAGCTGGTCGACGTCGTCGACCGCCAGAGCGCGCGCATGCTCGCGCTCATCGAGGACCTGCGCAGCATCAACCCGAAGGAATAGCCCTCAGTCAGGTCGTAGAGTTCGCCGCGGCCTTTCCGAGCAGGCTTTCCAGGAAAACCAGGTCGACGGGCTTCAGCAGGTAGTGATCGATCCCTGCGTGCTGTGAGCGCTCGCGGTCCGCTTCCTCGCCGCGTCCCGTGACCGCGATGATCTTGAGCGCGGCGAGCCCTGCCTCGCGCCTGAGCGCTTCGGCGACCTGGAACCCATCGGTTCCGGGCAGCCCGATATCGAGCAGCACGAAGTCCGGCCGCATGCTGCGCGCGATGAAAAGCGCGGAGCCGCCGTCCCGGGCGACGTTGACATCGTGCCCGAGCAAGGCGATGACCCTCGACAGCGAGAGCGCTGCGTCGAGGTTGTCGTCGACCACCAATATCCGACGCTTCGTTGCGGGTACCGGCATAGGCACCTCCTGCCGATACAGGTATCAATTGGGGTGCCCGGGTCGCGAATCGGCCACAGCGCGTCGTGACCGGCTGCTTTTTCACGGTGGAATTAGAGACTTGCGGTCAGAGCGATCTCGCTTGCATCTTTCGAAAGCCATATCGAGACAGTGGTTGATTCGCGGGTAAAGCCGCTTGCGCACGACACTCGAGAACGCAAACCGGAAAACGAGAAATGACGTAATGCCCGCTCAGGAAAGCTTCAGGCCATCGGCGTTCAGCCGATACATCCTGTCGCAACCAGAGGCCGCTTCCACCGAATGTGTGGCGAGGATCGCCGCGGCGCCGTTGCTCTTCACTTCGTGCCTGAAGAGCTCCAGCACCTGGCGCGCGTTCTCCGGGTCGAGGTTCCCGGTCGGCTCGTCGGCGAGCACGAGCTTCGGGGATCCGACGAGCGCGCGCGCGATCGCGACGCGCTGGAGCTCGCCGCCGGAAAGCTCGCGCGGCGGGCTCGCCTCGCGCCCTTTCAGGCCGACCGCCGCGAGCATCTGCCGCGCCTTTTCGCGCGCAGCGGTTCCCCGCAGCAGCAGCGGAAGCGCGACGTTCTCCTCGACGCTGAGGTGCGGCAGGACGTGAAACGCCTGGAACACGAAGCCGAAGCAGTCGCGCCTCAGGAGAGACAAAGCATCATCGCTTAGCTTTTCAATTTCACGCTCAAAAAAACAAATACTCCCGGAATCCACAGGCTCGAGGCCGGCGATCACGTTGAGAAGCGTCGACTTGCCGATGCCCGAATCGCCGACGACCGCGACGTATTCGCCGGCGGCGAGCTCGAGCGACACGGCGTTCAGCACCGTGCGCGCCCCGAAGCGCTTGGTCACTGCGGTGAGGCGAAGCACGCCGCGATCTTAGTCGAGCGGAACGCCGCGGGCGCTCGCCACCTGGACGGCGGACACCGGCGCGGCGCGGTTGCCCCAGGCGCCGCGGATGTAGGTCACGACGGCCGCGACCTCGCCATCGCTCAGCACGTGCGCGAAGGGCGGCATGCCATAGGGCCTGGGATTGCCTCGGGTGCTGGGGGGGAAGCCGCCGTTCAGGACGATGCGGACGGCGTTCACGGGATTGCGCATCAGGATGGCTTCATTGGCTGCGAGCCGCGGATAGACCCTCGGCACGCCCTCGCCGGCCTGCTGGTGGCAGTCGGCGCAACGATCGTGGTAGACGCGCGCCCCGAGCTCCATCAGCTGTTTCTGCTGTGCGCTCGTGAGGCGCGGACCGCTCGCGGTCTCCTCGTCCCCATCGCCGCGGGAGGCGAGGTACACCGCCATCGCTCTCAGGTCGGCGATCTCGAGATGCTGCAGGCTGTCGCGGATCACCTCCGACATCGGGCCGAAGGCCGCGCGTGCGCTCGACACGCCGTGCTTGAGGAACTCGGCGATCTCGTCGGCGTCCCTTTTGGAGCCAAGCGAGGGCGCGTACCAGTTCAGCATCGGGATCAGGCCGCCGCCGATGTCCTTCTCCCGCACGCTGCCCCAGGCACCGCGCTGCCCGTGACAGCCGGCGCAGTGGCCGAGGCCCTCGACGAGGTAGGCGCCGCGGTTCCATTCTGGCGTCTGCCGCGGATCGGGCTTGAACTCGCCCTCCCTGAAGTACAGCGCCTGCCATCCGGCCAGGAGCGGCCGCTGGTCGTACGGGAAGCGCATCTCGTGCGCCCGGTTCTGCTGCGACACCGGAGGAATCGATTTCAGGTACGCGTACATCGCGTCGGCGTGCTCGCGCGTCACTTTGGTGTAGGCCCAGTATGGAAACGCCGGATAGAGGAGCGAGCCGTCCTTCGACTTCCCCTCGTGCAGCGCGCGCCAGAAGTCATCGGCGGACCAGTTGCCGACGCCGGTCTGCGGGTCCGGCGTGATGTTCGAGCTGTAGAGCGTTCCGTAAGGCGTCGCGACGGGGCGGCCGCCGGCATAGGGCTTGCCGTCGTGCGCGGTGTGGCACGAATAGCAGTTGCCCGCCTGGATCAGGTACTCGCCGAGCTTGAGGTCGGCGCCGGCCGGGCCGCCTCGCGGCGGTTCGCTTTTCCATGGGAAGTGCACCACGAAGCCGATTCCCAGCACTATCGCAACACCGAGGATCGCAACGGCAGTCAGGCGCTGGGTCTGATTCATGCGCCGCCGCACTCCGTGGGGAGCTTCAGCGAGCCTGCGGGCAGCGGCTCGGCGTGCGCGGGTGGCGGGAGGCTTGCGAGGTACGCGGCGATGGCCTCGACGTCGCCCGGGATCAGCAGCGAGGCGATGTTCGCCATGCAATCGGGCGCCTGTGCGCGCCGCAGGCGGTTGCGCCATGCGCCCATCTGCGCGCCGATGTAGTGCACCTCCAGGCCGACCAGGCCCGGAATCGCCGGCTCCATCCCGGTGAGGCGCTCGCCGTGGCAGGCGGCGCAGGCGGGGATCTTTCTGACCGGATCACCGCGCTGCATCAGGGCCTCGCCGCGCGCCTGGACCTCGCTCGAAGGCTTCTCCTGCGGCGCCGGGTATCGGGGCGGCTGCATCGCGTAGTAGCGCGCGATGTCGCGCAGGTAGTCGTCCGAGAGAAAGCCCACCATGTAATTCATCGCCGGCGACTGGCGCCGGCGCTCGCGGAAGTTCACGAGCTGGTTGAAGAGGTAGCGCGCAGGTTTGCCCGCAATGCGCGGGTAGTACTCATTCGCCTTCAGGCCTTCGCCGTTCTTGCCATGGCAGGCCGCGCAGGCGACCAGGCGCTGTTCGAGCGTGTCGGGAACCTGCTGGGCATGGGCAGGCGCGAACCAAAGAAGGGCGGCAAGCGCCAGACGCGAACACTTCACTGCCACCCACACAGCATGACATGTGCCGAGGTGGCCTGCGAGCGGGTAGAGTACCAATATGGACTCCATCGCGCTCGGCCCGCTCGCCTCCCGCTACATCAACGTCTCCGACCTTCCCTGGAAGCCGACCGGCCATGCCGGCGTCGAGATGAAAGTGCTCCTGGAGGACAAGGAGTCGGGGCTGCTCACCGCGCTTTTCCGCTGGCAGCCCGGCGCGGTGCTGCCGCTGCACGAGCATGTCGAGATCGAACAGACCTACGTGCTCGAAGGCAGCATCGTCGACGACGAAGGCGAAGTGAAGAAAGGCGACTACGTGTGGCGGCCCAAGGGCAACCGGCACGTCGCGCGCTCGCCCGACGGCGCGCTGGTCCTCGGTTTTTTTCTCAAGCCGAATCGCTTCCTCGGGTAGTTCGCTTGCGCCGCGCTGGCCTCGTCCTCTAGACTCGCAAGCCTTAGTTTTGATTCGAATTTAATTTCCTGAGGAGGACGCAGTGATCAAATCCATTCTCGCCAGCGTGGCCGCGGCGAGCGTCGCTTTCTCGCTGCCGGCGGCGGCGCAGCAGCAAAAGATCAAGATCGGCTTCATCACCACGCTGTCCGGTCCGCCCGCGATCATCGGAAAGCACATGAAGGACTCGGTCGATCTCGCGCTCGATCACCTCGGGCACAAGATGGCCGGGAGCGCCGTGGAGGTGATCTACGGCGACGACCAGTTCAAGCCCGAGGTGGGCGTGCAGCTCGCCGAGGAGATGCTGAAGAAGAACCAGGTCGACTTCATGGCGGGCATCATCTGGTCGAACGTGATGATGGCGGTCGTGCCCGTGGTCACGGGCGCCGGGCACATCATGGTCGGCGCCAATGCCGGGGCGAGCCCGCTCGCCGGCAGCCAGTGCAACGAGCTCTATTTCTCGGCCTCGTGGAACAACGACCAGTCGCCCGAAGCGCTCGGCAAGTATCTCAACGACAAGGGCATCGGCGAGCTCTATGTGATGGCGCCGAACTACCAGGCCGGCAAGGACATGGTCGCGGGCCTCAAGCGCTACTACAAGGGCAAGATCGTCGACGAGGTCTACACCAAGTTCCAGCAGACCGACTACCAGGCCGAGATCAGCCAGCTGCGCGCCAAGAACCCGAAGGCGGTATTCGTGTTCTATCCCGGCGGCATGGGTATCCAGTTCGTGAAGCAGTACGTGCAGGCGGGGCTGCGCGACCAGATCCCGCTCTACTCGGTGTTCACGGTGGACGAGACGACGCTGCCGGCGCTGAGAGAAGCGGCGATCGGCCAGTACGAGGCGCGCTTCTGGAGCCCGGACCTCGACGTGCCGGCGAGCAAAAAGTACGTGGCCGACTTCGAGAAGAAGTACGGCTACATCCCGTCCTACTACGGCGCGCAGAGCTACGACGCCATCATGCTGATCGATTCGGCCGTGCGTGCGACCAAGGGCAACCTGAAGGACACCCAGGCGTTGGTAAAGGAAATGCGCAAGGCCAACTACAATTCGATCCGCGGCAAGTTCCAGTTCAACAACAACCAGCACCCGATCCAGGACTTCTACCTGCTGCAGGCGGTGAAGGCGGGCAACAAGGACGGGGTGGCGATGAAGATCGTGCAGAAGGCGTTCGAGAAGCACCAGGACGCCTACCACCAAGATTGCAAGATGAAGTGGTAGGACAAAAAATAGGGACAATCCGGACAGTCCCTATTTGTTGAGGGCGCGGAAGCGCCCTTATTTTTTTGCCATGACCTGGGCGCTGGTTTTTGAGCAGCTGCTGAACGGCCTGCAATACGGCGTCATGCTGTTCCTGATGGCGGCCGGGCTGACGCTCGTCCTCGGCATCATGAACATGGTGAACCTCGCGCACGGCTCGCTCTACATGGTAGGCGCCTACCTCGCCGTCGCGTTCACCGGCTGGACCGGGAACTACGTCGCCGGGGTCGCGCTCGCCCTGCTCGGCACGCTGCTCGTCGGCATGGCGATCGAGGTGGTCACGCTGCGCGCGCTCTACAACCGCGACCACCTCGACCAGGTGCTCGCCACGTTCGGGCTGATCCTGTTCTTCAACGAGCTCATTTCCATGATCTGGGGCCGCGGCGCGCAGTACGCGGCGCTGCCGGCCTGGCTGCAAGGCCACATCGAGCTCTTCACCGGCTCGCGCTATCCGATCTACCGTGTTGCAATCCTCATCGTCGGCCTGCTCACGGCCGTACTGCTCTGGTATGTGGTGACGCGCACGCGCCTCGGCATGCTTGTGCGAGCCGGCGCTTCCAACCGCACGATGGTCGCGGCCCTCGGCGTCAACATCAAGCTCCTGTACACCGTGGTGTTCGGCCTGGGCGCCGCCCTCGCCGGGCTCGCCGGCCTGATGGCCGGGCCGATCTACGCGGTGCAGCCCGGCATGGGCGAGCTCATCCTCATCCAGGTCTTCGTGGTGATCGTGATCGGGGGCATCGGCTCGGTGCGCGGCGCGCTCGTCGGCGCGATCGTCGTCGGGGTGGTCGACACGATGGGCCGCGCGTTTCTCAAGCCGCTTCTCGCCAGCGTCATCTCCCCGCCGGCCGCCGAGGCGGCCGGCCCGGCGCTCGCCTCGATGCTCATCTACCTCCTGATGGCCGTGGTCCTCGCGGTCAGGCCTGCCGGTCTGTTCTCCGCGAGAGGCTGAATGATCACGAGGCGCATCCTGCTTTGGATCATGTTCGTGCTGGTGCTGGTGGCGCTGCCGCCGCTGGCCACCGCGCTCGGGCAGACCTACTACATCGATCTCGTGCGGCGCGTGCTGATCCTGTCGATCGCCGCCATCAGCCTCAACCTCATCCTCGGCTACGGCGGGCTCGTGTCCTTCGGCCACGCCGCGTACCTGGGCATCGGCGCCTACAGCGTCGGCATCATGGCCTTCTACGGCGCCGCGAGCGGGTGGCTGCAATGGCCGCTCGCCGTCGCCGCCTCTGCGCTCGTCGCGCTCGCCATCGGCGCGGTCTCGATCCGGACGAGCGGCATCTACTTCATCATGATCACCCTCGCCTTCACGCAGATGCTGTACTACCTCGGCATCTCGCTCGCCGAGTTTGGTGGCGACGACGGCATGCGGCTGAAGGCGAGAAGCCAGTTCTCGGGGCTCGTCGACCTGGGCGACCCCGTGGCGTTCTACTACCTCGCCTTGCTGCTGATGCTTTTATCCGTCTTTTTGGTTTACCGAATCGTCAATTCGAGATTCGGGATGGCGCTGCGCGCGGCGAAGTCGAACGATCCGCGCACGCGCGCGATCGGCTTCTCACCCTATCCCTATCGCCTCGCCGCCTTCGTCATCGCGGGCGCGATGTGCGGCCTCGCCGGCGCGCTCTACGCCAACCACACGAACTACATCACGCCCGGCCTCATGAGCTGGCAGCAGTCGGGCGACCTCATGTTCATGGTGATCCTCGGCGGCATGGCGAGCACCGCCGGACCGGTGATCGGCACCTTCGCGCTGCTGCTCGTCGAGGAGGTGCTCAAGGGCTGGACCGAGTACTGGCAGGTCGTCCTGGGCCCGCTGCTCGTGCTTTCGGTGATTTTCTTCAAGCGCGGCCTCGCCGGCATGTTCTACAAACCCGATGCTTGAAGTCCGGGGACTGACGAAGCAGTTCGGCGCGCTGCGGGCGAGCGACGGCATCGACTTCGACGTCGCCGAGGGCGAGACGCACGCGGTGATCGGGCCGAACGGCGCCGGCAAGACCACCTTCATCGGCCAGCTCGCGGGCAACCTGCGGCCCGATTCGGGCACGGTGCGCTTCGCCGGCGCCGACATCACCGCCTTTCCCGCGCCGCGGCGCGCGCGCCTCGGGCTGGCACGCTCGTTCCAGATCACCAGCGTCTATCCAGACTTCAGCGTGCTGCAGAACGTGGCGCTCGCCATTCAGGCGCACGCCGGGCACAGCTTCCGGTTCTGGCGCGACGCCCGCAGCGATCCGGCGCTGATCGAGCCCGCGAAGAAGATCCTCAACGATCTTGGATTGGCGGAGAGAAGCCAGGTTCTCGCGGGAAATCTCGCGCATGGCGAGCAGCGGCAGCTCGAGGTCGCGATCGCGCTCGCCACGGCGCCGCGCCTGCTGCTGCTCGACGAGCCGATGGCCGGCATGGGGATCGAGGAATCGCGGCGCATGATCGCGCTGCTCGCCTCGCTCAAGCGCAGGCACACCATCATCCTCGTCGAGCACGACATGGACGCGGTGTTCAGGCTCGCCGACCGCATCTCGGTGCTGGTCTACGGCCGCCTGATCGCCAGCGGCACGCCCGAGAAGATCCGGGCGAACGAGGAAGTGCGGCGGGCGTACCTGGGGATGGAGGCCTGATGCTCGAGGTACGTGCGCTGCAGACCTCCTACGGGCGCAGCCAGGTCCTGTTCGGCGTCGACTTCTGCGTCCCGAACGAAAAGGTGGTGACGCTTCTCGGCCGCAACGGCATGGGGAAAACCACCACCGTGCGCTCGGTAATGGGCATCGTGCCGCCAAGATCGGGCACGATCTCGTTCCAGGGGAGGTCGCTCGAGGGATTGGCGTCCTACCGCATCGCACAGGCCGGGCTCGGCCTGGTCCCCGAAGGCCGGCAGGTGTTTCCGAACCTCACGGTGCGCGAGAACCTCGTCGCGACCGCGGCCAACCGCCGCTCCGACCCGAACCCCTGGACGCTCGAGCGCGTCTTCGCCCTGTTCCCGCAGCTGCGGGAAAGGCAAAGGCACTACGGCAACCAGCTCTCCGGCGGCGAGCAGCAGATGCTCGCGATCGGACGCGCCCTCATGACCAATCCGCGCCTGCTCATTCTCGACGAGGCCACCGAGGGGCTCGCGCCGCTCGTGCGCATCGAGATCTACCGCTCGATCGAGCGGCTGAAAGGCGAAGGGCTCGCCATCCTGCTCATCGACAAGGACGTCGCCGCGCTGGCGCGCGTCGCCGACCGCCACTACGTGCTGGAGAAGGGCCGCGTGGTCTGGAGCGGAAGCTCGGCCGAGCTCGGCGCGAACCCGGAGGTCCAGCACCGTTATCTCGGGGTATAGAATCGATCCGTGAAGCGCGAGAACGTCATCGGGCGGGCCAACGTCGAGGATACGCCGGAGCTCGAAGCGTATTACGCGAGCCTCGAGGGCGAAGCGCTCGGCGCGCTGTGGAACGTCGCGAACGACATCGAGCCCTGGTACCCGCAGCCGAAGTCGGTGCCGATCCTGTGGAAGTGGAAGCGCATCGAGCCGCTCGTGCGGCGCGCGCCGCGGCTCGTGTCGGCGGAGAAGGCGGCGCGGCGCGTCGTGATGCTGGTGAATCCGGGCCGCAAGGAGTGGAGCGCGGCGGCGGGGCTCCTTTACACCGGCGTGCAGATCATGGATCCGGGCGAATTCACTTCGGCGCACCGCCACCAGGCCTCCGCGCTGCGCTTCATCATGGAGGGACGCGGAGCTTATACCGTGGTGGAGGGCGAGCGCCTCGAGCTGGGCGCGCGCGACCTCGTCCTTACGCCGAACGGCACCTGGCACGACCATGGCATCGACGCCGGCGGCACGCAGTGCATCTGGCAGGACGGCCTCGACATCCCGCTCATGAACTCGCTCGACGCGAACTTCTACGAGGTTCATCCGGAGGTGGTGCAAAAGCCGGCGCCGCTTTCGCGCGCCAACTGGTCGAGACCCTATTCCCCGGTTTTCAAATACGGCTGGGATGAAAGCTACGAAAACCTGAAACGCTCTCCCCATCGATCCGAATATGATGGGGTCGTTTTTGAGTATACGAATCCCCTGACCGGCGGGCCGATCATGCCCACCATCGGCGCGCAGCTCCAGCTATTGAAACCGAAAGAAGAAACCAGAGCGCATCGCCACACCGGCAGCGCGATCTACCAGGTCGCCAGGGGCCGCGGCTGGTCGGTGATCGCCGGCGAGCGCTTCGATTGGGAGGAGAAGGACATCTTCGCGCTGCCGTCCTGGGCGCTCCACTCACACGGCAACGCGTCTGCGACCGAAGACGCAGTGCTCTTCTCGTTCAATGACTTCCCGGCGATGAAGGCACTCGCCCTCTACCGCGAAGAATGATCAGCGCAGAGCAGAACGAATTGATGACCCGCATCGGCCCCGGCACGCCGGCCGGTGCCTTGCTGCGCAACTACTGGCAGCCGGTCGCGCTGGTCGAGGAGTTGCAGGGGCCGCGGCCGGTGAAGGCGGTCCGCCTCCTCGGCGAGGACTTGGTTCTTTTCAAAAACCAAGACCAGTATGGTTTGCTCGAGCGGCATTGCCCGCACCGCGGCGCCGATCTCGCCTACGGCCGCCTCGAGGACGGCGGCCTGCGCTGCAGCTTCCACGGCTGGCTCTTCGACACGACTGGCAAGTGCCTCGCCACGCCGGCCGAGCCCGAAGGCAGCCGGATGTGCGAGCACGTCCGGCAGAAGGCCTATCCGGTCAGCGAGAGGAGCGGCGTCCTCTTCGCCTACCTCGGCGCGGGCGAGGCCCCGGCCTTCCCGCACTTCGACTGCTTCGTCGCGCCCAACGAGTACACGTTCGCCTTCAAGGGCTACTGGGACTGCAACTGGCTGCAGGCGCTGGAGGTCGGCATCGACCCGGCGCACGCTTCGTGGCTGCACAAGTTCTTCGAGGACGAGGATCCGGCGACGAGCTACGGGCGGCAGTTCCGTTCCACGCCCGCCGGCGCCGAGATTCCCATGAGCAAGGTGCTGCGCGAGCTCGACCGCCCCGAGATCCGCGTCGAGCGCACGGCGTACGGCATGCGGCTCCAGACGCTGAGAAAGCTGGATGAATCGAAGACCCATCTTCGGGTCACCAACATCCTCTTCCCGCAGGCCTTCGTCATCCCGATGAGTCCCGAGATGACCATCTCGCAGTGGCACGTGCCGGTCGACGACTACGGCTGCTACTGGTATTCGATCTTCACGAGCTTCGGCGCCCCGGTCGACAAGGACACGATGCGGGCGCAGCGGCTGAGGACCTATCCTGCGCCTGACTACAAGCCGATCTTCGGCCGGGCGAACGGCTGGGGCTTCAGCGTGGAGGAACAGAGGAAGTCGACCTTCACTGGCATGGGCTTCGACATCAACATCCACGACCAGTGGGCCTGCGAGTCGCAGGGCCGCATCCAGGACCGTACCCGGGAGCACCTCGGGACCACCGACAAGGGAATCGTGCTCTACCGTCGCCTCCTGGTGGATGCCATTCGCAAGAATCAGGCGGGCGAGAAGCCGCTGATGGTGCTCGACACTCAGGGTGCGCGCGAGATCACCGGGCCGCCGGCCGTCGACGGCATCGGCCCGAGCGATCGCCTGGAAGAGTACTGGAAGGCCTTCGATGTGAACCGCCGGAAGAAATCCGCCTGGGGATGAACAAGAAGGAAGCGCTGAAGGAAATCGACGCGCACGACCTGAAGGCCGTGCGCTTTTCGTTCGCCGACCAGCACGGCGTGCTGCGCGGCAAGTCGCTCGCCCCCGCCGAGGTGGCCGCGGCACTCGAGCGCGGGATCAACGTCACCAGCACGCTCCTCTTGAAGGATACGTCCCACCGGACGGTGTTCCCGGCTTTCACTCCCGGCGGCGGTATCGGCATCGCCGCGATGCAGGGCGCAGCGGATCTGGTGCTGCACGCCGATCCGTCGACCTTCCGCATCCTGCCGTGGGCGCCCGATACCGGCTGGTTCCTCTGCGACGCCCGCTTTCCGGACGGACGACCCGCGCCGTTCTGCACCCGCAGCCTCCTCGGTGCGGCGCTGCAGAAGCTCTCGGCTTCGGGCTACGATCTGCTTGCCGGGCTCGAGGTGGAGTTCCACGTTTTCCGGATCCTCGACGAGCGCCTGCAGCCGCAGGACGCCGGCCAGCCCGGCACGCCGCCCGAAGTCGCCCTCCTCACTACCGGCTACCAGCTCCTCACCGAGCATCGCTACGACCTCATCGACCCGGTGGTCGAGCTGCTGCGCAATGGGCTCACGAAGCTTGGCCTGCCGCTGCGCTCCTACGAGATCGAGTTCGGGCCGAGCCAGATGGAGATCACGCTCGGCGCGATGCCCGGCATGGCCGCGGCCGACGCAATGCTCCTCTTCAGGAGCGCGGTCAAGCAGATCGCGCGGCGCAATGGCTACCACGCCACCTTCATGTGCCGGCCGAAACTGCCCAACGTGATGTCGAGCGGCTGGCACCTGCACCAGTCGCTCATCCGGGACGGAGTCAACGCCTTCACTCCGCAATCGAAAGACGAAGCGTTGTCCCCGGCTGGGAAATCCTATTTGGCCGGGCTGCTGGCCCACGCGCGCGGCGCCACCGCGCTCGCGACGCCGACCATCAACGGCTACAAGCGCTACCGCGCCTACTCCCTCGCGCCCGACCGGGTGATCTGGGGACGCGACAACCGCGGCGCGCTGATCCGCGTGGTCGGCGGTGCCGGGGACCCGGCAACGCGGCTCGAGAACCGCGCCGGCGAGCCCGCCGCCAATCCTTATCTCTATTTCGCCTCGCAGATCTATTCCGGCCTCGACGGGATGTCGCGCAAGCTGTCTCCGCCGCCCGCCGCCGACGCGCCCTACGAGGCGAAAGCCGAGCCCCTTCCGCGCACGCTCGCCGAAGCGCTCGAATGCCTGCGCAAGGACGAAGCGCTGTGCCAGGGACTCGGAAGGCAGTTCGTCGACTACTACTGCACCATCAAGGAAGCCGAGATCGCGCGCTACAACCTCGAGGTCAGCGAATGGGAGCAGCGGGAATACTTCGACCTGTTCTAGCGGGTAAACTGCTTTTGTGCTGACGCTGGAAGAGTACGAGCGGCTGAACCCGACGTGCGAGGTGGCTCACGAGAGCGGCGCGGTGCGCTATCTCACGCCGTCGAGCCACCTGAAGTGGCGCGTCGACTCGCTGTTCGAAAAGGAGCCCTCGACCATCGAGTGGATCGCCCGATTCCGTCGCGACGAGATCCTGGTCGACGTCGGCGCTAACGTCGGCATGTACACCGTGTGGGCGGCGAAGACGCGCGGCGTGCGGGTGTACGCATTCGAGCCCGAGGCGCAGAACTACGCCCTGCTCAATCGCAACCTGGTGCTGAACGAGCTGGGCGGGCGGGTCAAGGCCTATTGCCTCGCGCTCTCCGACGCCGAGGGCTTCAGCGAGCTGCACCTTTCGGACCTGCGCGCCGGCGGCTCGTGTCATTCGCTCGGCGAGCGCGTGGACTTCTCCCACCGTCCGATGGATCCCGCGTACTCGCAGGGCTGCCTCTCGGCGCGCCTCGACGACCTCGTCAGCCGCGGGATCGTGCCCGAGCCGCACTATGTCAAGATCGACGTCGACGGCTTCGAGCCCAAGGTGATCGCCGGCGCCGCCGGCGTGCTGCGCGGCAAGCGTCTGAAATCGCTGCTGGTGGAGATCAATCAGAACCTGCCCGATCACCTCGAGCTGGTCGCGCACCTGCACGCCCTGGGCTATCGCCACGACCCCGCCCAGGTGCAACGCGCGGTGCGCAGGTCGGGGCCCTTCATAGGATGCGCGGAATATGTCTTCGAGCGACGTTGACCTGCACGTGCAGTACCGCATCGCGAATGCGCCGATGCTCGAATTCCCGTACCCGCACATCTACGTGCGCGACATCTTCCCGCAGGACTTCTATGCCCGCCTGCGAGCCAACCTTCCGTCCGAGGCCCATCTGCGCACGCTGCGCTCCATGGGCCGCGTGGCCGACGACTATCCCGACACGCGCCTCGTGATGCCGCTGCGGCACGAGCACACCGCCAAGCTCGAGCCCGCGCAGCGCGCCTTCTGGGAAGAGCTGATGGGCTGGATGCGCGGGCCGAGGTTCGGGGAGCTGATGATCGCCAAGTTCGCGCTCTATCTTCAGCACCGGTTCAACGATCTGAGAGCGCAGCGCTTCGGCGACGAGGCACTGGTCGTGCGCGACCGCACCACGTATTCGCTGCCGCCGCACACCGATGCCCAGGACAAGGTGCTGTCCTTCCTTTTCTACCTGCCGCCGGACGCGTCGATGGCGCCGCTCGGCACCTCGCTCTACGCACCGAAGGAGCCCGGGTTCACCTGCCAGGGCGGCATGCGCCACCCGTTCGAGCACTTCCGCCGTGTGCACACCATGGAATACCTGCCGAACACGCTGTTCGCCTTCATGAAGACGAACGACTCGTTCCACGGCGTCGAGCCGATCACGCAGCCGGACGTGCAACGCGATCTGCTGCTCTACGACATCAAGGTGATCAAGCAGCAGCAGGAGCCTGCCCAGCCCGGCGCGGCCGCCGCCGGTTCCAGAATCAAATTCTCGTTCTAAGGACCAACGCAATGGAAAAGCGCAAGCTCGGCCGCTCGCCGATCGAAGTCTCGGTAGTCGGCCTCGGCCTGATGTCGATGTCGGGCATCTACGGAAACGCCAACGACGAGGAGTCGATCGGCGTCATCCATCACGCCCTCGAGCGCGGCGTGAACCACCTCGATTCCTCCGACATGTACGGCTGGGGCCACAACGAGACGCTGCTTGGGCGCGCGCTCAAGGGCGGCTGGCGCGACAAGGCGCTGGTGGTGACGAAGTTCGGCCAGGTGAAGGGCGCCGACGGCAAGCAGGGCGTCGACGGGCGGCCGGAATACGTAATGCAGGCGTGCGAGGCGAGCCTGAAGCGCCTCGGAGTCGACGTGATCGACCTCTATTACCAGCACCGCGTCGATCCGAACGTGCCGATCGAGGAGACCGTCGGCGCGATGAAGAAGCTGGTCGAGCAGGGCAAGGTGCGCGCGCTCGGCCTGTCCGAGGCGCGCCCCGAGACCATCCGCCGCGCGCACAAGGTGCACCCGATCGCCGCGGTCCAGAATGAATTTTCCCTGTTGTATCGGAAAGAGGGCGAGGAAACGCTGCGCGCCACGCGCGAGCTGGGCATCACCCTGGTCGCCTACGCCCCGCTCGGCCGGAGCATGCTTACCGGCTCGGTGCACGGTAAGCAGGACCTGCCCGAGGGCGACCGGCGCCTCGCGCATCCGCGCTTCCAGGGCGAGAACCTCGACAAGAACGTGGCGCTCGCCGCGCGGCTCGAGGCGATCGCGAAGGAAAAGAAGTGCACCCCGGCGCAGCTCGCGCTCGCCTGGGTGCTGGCGCAGGGCAAGGACGTGGTCGCCATCGCGGGCACCAAACGCAAGCAGCGCTTCGAAGAGAATCTCGGGGCTTTGAACGTGAGGCTCTCGGAATCCGATCTGAAGAAGATCTCGGACGCTGCGCCGGTGGGCGCCGGGGCGGGCGCACGCTACCCGGCCGACAACATGAAGCGCGTGTACCTCTAGCAGGAGGTGCAAGCCTACGACGCGGGACGGTGGCTGCTGCTCGCCACGCTGTGGTCGTTGCAGTTCCTGTTCCTGCGCGTCGCCGTGCCGGTTTTCGGCGCGGCGCCGGTGGCCGAGGGACGCGCGCTCCTCGGGGCGCTCTTCCTCGTTCCCTGGGTCATCTTCTTCGCGCGCCAGCGCATCGCGCCGCTCCAGCACTGGAAGGATTACCTCGCCCTCAGCCTGGTGAACAACGTGCTGCCGTTCGTGTGCTACGCCTTTGCGGCCACTTCGCTGCCGGCGGGCTATCTCGCGATCATCAACGGACTCGTGCCGCTCTCGGCGGCGGTCATTGCCGCACCCGTCCTGGGCGAGCGGCTGCGCCGCGCGCGGGTCGCCGGATTCGCGCTCGGCATCGCCGGCGTCGCGTTGATCGTCAACCTCGGTCCGGTCGAGCTGAACGCACGCACGCTCCTCTCGACGGCGGCGGCGGTCGCGGGCGCGACGCTGTGGGGCTGGGCGGGCGTGATGATCAAGCAGCGCACCGGGCGGCTTCCCGCGATGGGGGCCGCCGGCGGCACGATCGCCTTCGCGGCCGCGATCATGGCACCGCTCTGGACCTTCGCGTCGCCGCCCGCTGCCTGGACCGCCGAAAGCGCCAGCGCGCTGCTGGGTGTCGGGCTCCTCTGCAGCGGGCTCGCGTACCTGCCCTTCTTCAGCCTGATCCGCGACATCGGCCCCTCGCGCACGCTGACCGTCGGCCTCGCGGTCCCGGTGCTCGGCATCCTGTGGGGTTGGCTCCTCCTCGACGAGGCCGTTACCGTGCCCATGCTTCTCGGCGCGACGCTCGTGCTCGCCGCGCTCGTTCTGGTGCTGCGCCGTTAGAAATCGAAAAGGAACTCGCATGAATCGTCGTGCCTTTGTCAAAGCGGCCGCGATCACCCTCATCGCAGGCGGCCTGCCGCTTCCGGCTCTGCCGCAAGCCGGCAGCCGGAAAATGAAAATCGGCATCGTCGGCTCGGGGCAGGTCGGCGGCACCCTGGGAGGCGTCTGGGTCAGGGCCGGGCATGAAGTGATGTTCTCGTCGCTCGACCTCGACCACGACAAGGCGCTCGCCGCGAAGCTCGGCGCCAAGGCGCGCGCCGGGACGCCGAGGGAAGCCGCGGCGTTCGGCGAAGTCGTCATGATCTCGGTGCCCTACCGAGCGCTTCCCGAGATCGGCAAGAGCCTCGCCGGCCTGATCAAGGGCAAGGTGGTGATCGACACCTGCAATCCCTTCGTCGGCCGCGACGGCGAGATCGCCACCTGGGCGCGCGAGAAGGGCGCAGGCCTCGCTTCGGCGGAGCTCCTTCCCGGCGCCCGCCTGGTGCGCGCGTTCAACGCCATCGGAGCGTCGCAGATGGGCGAGGCGCACAAGGAGCCGGGGCGCGTCGGCATGCCGCTCGCAAGCGACGATGCGGGAGCGATCGCGGTCGCCTCGACGCTGGTCCGCGAGATCGGCTACGAGCCGGTGCCGATCGGAGGGCTCGCGATGGGTAAGCACCTCATGCCCGGGACGGCGCTGTCCGGCGAGCATTCCCCTGCGGAGATCCGGCGTATCGCGGCCACGCTGAAATAACCCTGAACGCCGCGTCAGGCGGCGTTCACATTCCGGTCATCGCTCCACCGTAGTCTCTCGCGCGCAGGCGCCCGCCTGCCTAATTCGAATCAAGCTCAATCAGGGAGACGCGATGAAAAGAAGCGTGCTGTGGGCCGCGGCCGGGCTCGTCCTCGCCGGCGCGATCGCTGCGAATACCCGGGCCGACCGCGACGACGAAGACCGCGACGACGACGGCGGAACCTACGCGATCGGGTTATGGGGCGACCTGCCCTACTCGGACCTGCAGGCGACGACGGGCGTGCCCAACCTGATCGCCGACATGAACAGCCAGAAGCTCGCGTTCACCGTCCACGACGGCGACCTCAAGGCGGGCAACGGGACGCCGGGCGCCACCACGCCGACGATTTGCAGCGACGCGCTCTATGTCCAGGCGCTCGGCTACTTCAACGCGCTGCGCGCTCCGGCGATGCTCACCCCCGGCGACAACGACTGGACCGATTGCGACCGGCCGTCGAACGGCGGGTTCAACTCGCTCGAGCGCCTCGACCATGAGCGCGCGCTGTTCTTCTCCACGCCGTTCTCGCTCGGCAAGAAGCGCATGCGGCAGGAGGTGCAGGCGACGCCGCTCTGCCTCGGCGTCAATGGCCCGACACCGTGCGTGGAGAACCGGCGCTGGACCCATCGCGGCGTCACGTACGTCACGCTGAACATCCAGGGCTCGTGCAACAACCTCTGCGACACGGCACCCGACCCGAAGGAATTCGCCGCCCGCAACGCCGCCAACATCGCGTGGATGCAGGACGCCTTCCGCGATGCGCGCTCGCGCGGATCCGCCGCGATCATGATCGTCGCCCAGGCCGACCCGGGCTGGAACCTCGCCGACATCGTCGGGGGCGGGCCGCTGCGCGACCCGAAGACGCTCGCCGAAACCGACGGCCAGCCCGACGGGTTCCAGGCGTTCCTCGTGGCACTGCGCGACGAGGTGATCGCCTTCCGCAAGCCGGTCGCCTACGTGCACGGCGATTCGCACTACTTCCGCATCGACAAGCCGTTCCAGGACTCCGCCGGGCGCCGGCTGGAGAACTTCACGCGCGTCGAGACCTTCGGCGACAACCAGCAGAATGGAAACAACGACGTGAACTGGCTCCGAGTCGAAGTGGATTCACGCAGCCGCGAGGTCTTCAGCTACCAGCCGCAGATCGTGCCCGCCAACCGTACCGCCGTCCCGGCGCCGTAGCGGCTCAGTCGCGCTCGAGGCCTTTCGCCTTGAACACCGGGATCACGGCCGGCGAGGTCAGGAACCGCTGCAATGCCCTCGCCGCCGCGCCGAGCGCCTTGGCCGCGAGCAGCGCGCGCTTGAGGCTCTCCGGCGGGCCAGGGATGACGACGTCGAACGCCTCGCCGGCGGCAATCCTGCGCTTCAGCACCGCGATGACGGCGAAGTCCATCGCGACCTTGTAGCCGGTCGCCTTCTCGAACTGCGGCGCGAGCTCGAGCAGCGCGGCGCGCGCGCCGGGACTCGCGATCAGCTTGAGCATCTACTCGAGCGGCTCGACCTTCACGATCGAGGCGCCGTGGTTGCTGCCGATCCACAGCGTGCCGGGGCGCTTCGAGTCGTCCATGTAGACGCGGCGGATGTTGGTCGGGCGCGGCAGCATGTACTCGGTGTACTGGCCGCTCTCGATGTCGAGCCGCGACACGCGGTCGGTCAGCATCGAGCCGGTCCAGGCCTCGCCGTTGCGCCCGGCCACGGCGTCATAAGGCGCGCTCCACGGCGTCGGCACCTTCCACTCCGTGATGCGCTCGGTCTTCGGATCGAACATGCCGATGGCGTTGCCCTGGTACTCGGCGAACCACAAGCGGCCCTCCTGGTCGACGCGCCCGCGCCGCGGGCGCGAGTTCGGCGTCGGCGTCGGGTACACCGTCGCCTGCGTGGTCTTGGCGTCGATCCTGACGATGTTGCCGGCGGCGAAGTCGAGCAGGTACGCGTTGTTCTGCGCGTCCGAGTGGATGCCGTAGGTGCCGATGCGCTTGCCGGTGCTCGGGTCCTTGAAGGCGCCCAGGTTTTCCATCTTGTTGGAGCCGAGATCGAGGCGATAGATGTGGCCGCCGGCGGAGTTCTTGATCCACACCTTGTTGTCCGTGGGCGTGCCCTGGATCGCGAGGTGGCCGAGCTGGCCCGCGTCGCTGTCCCACTCCTTGGGCGTCGACCACATCTGGAACTTGCCGGTCTTGCGGTCGAGCTTCGCGATGGCGCTCTGGTACATCACGCCGATCCAGGGATTGCCGTCGCGGTCGATCTCGAGATCGAGGGTGCCTTCCGACCAGCCCGGCTTGACCACCGGGATCGGATATTGCGTCACGGCGCCGCTCTTCGGATCCATCTTGCCGAGGAACATCTGGCCGAAGTCCGAGTACCAGACGTTGCCTTCGCGATCGAGGACCACGTCGTGGGGCTGGATGAGCGGGTTCGGCAGGTCGTACTCGGTGAAGATCACGCGGGTGGACTTGCCCTTGAGCCGCGGCTCGGTCTTCAGCGGAAACGACCAGGTCTGCTGCTGGCTCAGGTTGACGCTGGCGAGCCATTCGGCGGTCTTCCTGCCGTTGCCGCCGCGCTCGACGTCGCGTGTCGCGGTGCCGGCCAGCCGTTGCGGCTTGAGCGGCGTGCTGCCGGGATAGTAGCCCGCCATGCGCTGGAAGATCTGCATGAAGCCGTCCGCGTCGTACGACGACTTCATGATGCGCTCGACGGTGTGGCAGCCGTTGCAGTTGAGCAGGAACTGCTTCTGCTCGTCGCTGCCCGGCATGCTGGACATCCACTCGGCGTTGGTAAGCTGCCCGGCGAGGTTGCGCGCCTTCCTGAGCTTGATGTCGGCCTTGGCCTGCCCGTCCGGAGGAACGTCCGCGGCGCGGGCTCCGTCGAGCTCGTAACCCGCGGCGCGCGCCTTCAGCGTATAGCGTCCAGGCTCGAGCCTCGCGGCCGGAAACGCAAAGCGTCCCTGCGCGTCGCTGACCACGCTGACCGTGATCGTCGAGCCGTCTTTTTTCGCGCTGACGACGACGCCTTCCATCAGGCCTTCGTCGGGAGAGCTGACCTGGCCAGTGAGCGCCGCGTCGGCCGGGGCACGGCCGCCCTGAGCGCTGGCGTGCACGGCGAAAAGAGCGCAACACACTGTGCCTGCGGCAAGGCGAACGACGGCATTCATCTGGCTCTCCTCTCCCGGGTCCGGGTCCGGCGGCTATTCTCCGCCCTTGACGGGCCGCCGGCTTCCGGTACGATATGTAAACCAATGGTTCAACAGATGAACCGTGCAAGCATCGGTACCGAGACCGTAGACCTCTCCCTGCGCTTGCTGGAGTTCCTGGCGCGCTCGGCCGAGCCCATGGGTCTGTCCGAGCTGGCGCGGCAGTTCCAAGCGTCGAAGGCCACCCTCCACCGGCACTTGCAGACCCTCGCGCACCATGACTTCGTGCGCCAGGAGCCGGCCACCCAGCGCTACGCGGCGGGGATCAAGCTGTTCGTTCTCGGCGAGCGGCTCAGGGAGCGCTTCGACGTCCTCGCCGTGGCGCGCCCGGAAATGGTCCGACTGCGCGACGAAACCGGCCATGCGGTCGCGCTGTCGGCGCTCGTCGAGGAGGAGGTGGTGATTCTCGAGCTGATGCAGGGATCTTCGGTCGTCAACCTCGCCACCCAGCCCGGCACGGTGCTGCCCCTGCATGCGAGCGCGCACGGAAAAGTCGCCCTCGCCTTCGGGCCCGAGGACTTGCTGCGGCGCTGCCTTTCGAAACCCCTGAAAGCCTGGACCCCGCAAACCGTCTGCACGCGCACGGGCCTCGAGCGCGCGGTGGCACAGGTCCGAGCGCGCGGCTGGGCGACGTCGCCGAATCAGGTGCTGCCAGGAATCAACGGCCTCGCCGTACCGCTGCGCAACCACGCCGGCGGCTATGCCGGCGCGCTTGCAGTGGCGGGAACGGTTCAAAGCGTGCCGGCCTCGCCTCCTCCCGACCTCATCAAGGCCGTGACGCGCGCGGCTGCGCAGATCTCGCGCAGCCTCGGCCACGGCGCGAAATGAAGATCAACGAGCCATTCAAAATCACGCTCGAGGCCGCCCATCTGTACGAGCGCGTCGTGGCGCGGCACATCCTTGGGCCGTGGGCGCCGCCGCTCGTCGACGCTGCTCGCGTCGCCGAAGGCGAGCGCGTTCTCGATCTCGCCTGCGGCACCGGCGTGGTGACGCGCATTGCCGCGCAGCGTGCGGGGGCTCGGGGTCATGTCACCGGCGTCGACCTCAACTCCGGGATGATCGCCGTCGCGCGCTCGCTTCCCCGCCCCGAGGGCGCGCCGATCGAATGGCTCGAGGGAAGCGCGCTCGCCATTCCGCTGCGGGACGCAGCCGTGAGCGTCGTTCTGTGCCAGCAGGGATTCCAGTTCTTTCCCGACAAGCCCCTTGCGATGCGCGAAATGCGCCGCGTGCTCGAGCCCGGCGGCCGCCTGGCGCTAAGCGTGTGGAGCGGCATCGGGATCTATAACAGCGCCGTCGCAGAAGCGCTCGCACGATTCGCGGGCGAAACCACCGCCGCGCGCTTCTGCGCTTCGCGCAACGTGCCCGCACCGGAGGAGCTGGAGCGTCTCGCCATCGCGACCGGCCTGACTGAAGTCAACGTGCAGGTCAGCCGCATGAACATTCATTTGCCGAGGCTCGACCGCTTCGTCCTCGAGCACCTTGCGGGGACGCCGGTCGCTGAAGCCGTCGCCGCCGCGCACGACGCGTCGCGCCGGCAGATAGGCGAAAGCGTGACGCACGCGCTGCGAAGCTTTAATGACCGGGACGGCGTGACCTACCCCGAGGAAATCCACGTCCTGACGGCTCGAGCCTGACTAGAATCACCGGAGACTAGCCATGGTGCGAAACATCGTCTTCCTTTTTCTCCTGCAACTCCTGGCCTGGCCGGTCTTCGCCCAGCCCTATCCGGCCAAGCCGATCAGGCTGGTGATCCCCTGGCCCGCCGGAGGACCGACCGACGTGCTCGGCCGTGTGTTCGCCGAACGCCTCTCCAAAGTGCTCGGGCAACCGCTCGTCATCGACAACCGCGGTGGCGCGAGCGGCGCGATCGGCGCCGACCTGGTCGCGCGCGCGACACCCGACGGCTACACGCTGATGGTCCAGAGCATGACCAACCAGGCGATGTTCCCGGCCACGATCAAGAATCTGAGGTTCGACCCGATCGCGGACTTTGAGCCGATTACGCAGATCGTCGCCTCGCCGATGGTCATCGTCTCGCACCCTTCCTTCCCCGCGACCAGCATGACGCAGCTCGTCGCTTACGCGCGGGCCAAGCCCGGCGCCATCACGTTTGCATCGTTCGGCCAGGGAAGCAGCAGCCATCTCGGCATCGAGCTCTTGATGAAGCTCGCTTCCATCAAGGTCAATCACATCCCGTACAAGGGCGGCGCTCCGGCAGTGGCGGATGCGCTTGCCGGGCATGTGCAGGTCGCCCTCGTCGGCGTGCCGGTCGCCCTGCCCCATATCAAGCAGAGCCGCCTGCGCGCGCTCGCTGTCACGACCGAGGCGCGTATTCCGCAGCTTCCCGAGACGCCTTCGGTGAACGAAACCAGCGGGCTCGAGGCCTATGCCCTGAGCATCACGTACGGATTTCTCGCGCCGCCCAGAACGCCGCCGGCCATCATCGAGCGCCTGAACGCCTCGGCGCTCGAGGTAATCCGCAGCAGCGAGTTCGCGCAGAAGATGCTCGAGATCGGAATGGGCGCGCCGATCGGCAACAGCCCGGCAGCGATGGCCGCGTCCACCCGCAAGGAAATCGCGATGCTCGCGGATCTCGCCAGGGCCGCGGGAATCGAGCCTGAATGACCCGCTGCGGCTCTACGTAAGCCAGTCGCCGTCCCTGATTTCGACGTCCCTGAACGTCGCCCGCCTGAAGCGCGCCTTCTCTTCGAAGGGCACGGTGGCGTCGATGCCGAGCTTGGAGACGACGCCGTTGTTCCCGGCGCGCACGTACTCGTGGCCGCGTGCGTCGGGAATCACGAACAGGTCGCGGGAAGCTTCCATGCGCGTGGCGAGGGCGTATTCCACGTCGACCGGATCGCGGATGTCGATGTCGTCGTCCACCGCGATGACGAGGTCCAGGTCCTTCAGCGTGGCGAAGGCGGCGAGGATCGCGTTGCGCTGCAGCCCTTCCTGCTGCGGACTCGACTTCTTGACGCTCAGGATCGCGATGAAGCGGTGCAGGCCGCCCGCGGTCATCTCGGCGTCTTCGATGATGGGCACCGAAGCCTGCAGCGCCTTGAGCAGGCTCGCTTCCATCACGTACTTGCGCAGCATCACGGTCTCGCGGCCGTAGCCGTTGATCGCCGGGTAGATCGGGGCGGTGCGGTGCGTGAGCGCCTCGACGTCGAACACCGGCGCGTCGCCTTCGGGCGAAAGGTAGCCGATGAACTCCGCGAACGGCCCTTCGCGGACGGCACCCTCCCATCGCATCCGGCCTTCGAGCACGATCTCGGTCTCGGCGGGAATCCAGAGGTCGTTGCTGAGGCACTTCACCACCGGAAGCGGCGAGCCGCGCAGGCCCCCCGCTACCGCGAGCTCGTCCGCGCTCTCCGGCATCTGGGCGCCCATCGTGGCCGCGGTGTAGTGCACCGCCAGATCGGTGCCCAGGCACACCGCGATCGGGAGATCCTTCTTCAGCTTCTGCGCGCGCTCGTAGGCGAGGCGCAGGTGGCGGCCGAAGTCGAGCTTGACCGCGGTCCGCCTCGGCCCGAGGAGCTGCAGCCGGTGGTATGAAGCGTTGTACACCCCGGTTTCCGGATCCTGGACCACCACGATTCCAGCGGTGATGAAGCGTCCGCTGTCGGCTTCGGTGTGCCGCAGCACCGGCAGCAGGCGGCCGACGTCGAGCTGTTCCTTGTAGACGTGCTCCTGGCACGGCGCGCTTGTCAGCCTCTGCGGCGCAATCGGGTTGCCGAGCGCCCGCGCCACGAACTGGCGGATCTCGCGATAGCCGACGCCGAATGCCGCCTCGCAGTTCGCCTGGCTGCACAGCAGGTTGCCAAGCACGGGCATGCCGTGCCCCTTCACCTTCGGGAAGAACAGCGCCTCGGCGCCGTCGAGCCGCTTCATGATCGACGCGATCTCGTAATCCGGATCGGCCTCGCGGTTGAGGGTGCGGACGCGGCCCGCCGCGCGCAACCGCGCCAAGGCCTCCCTGAAGCCGGTGGAGAGCACCGGCGGCGTCTCGGGCTTCACTGCTCCACCTTGATGCCCGACTGTCGGACGAAGCCGCCCCACTTGGCCACTTCCGCCTGCAGGAAGCTCTGGAACTGCGCCGGCGTGTCGCCGACCGGCTCGGTGCCCATCTCTTCCAGGCGCTTTCTCGTCGCGGGGTCCTTGAAAGCCTTTTGCACCGCCGCGGCGATGCGGTTCACCGCCTCGGGCGGCGTGCCCGCGGGCGCCAGGAGGCCGTTCCACGAATCGACCTGGTACCCGGGAATGCCGCCTTCGGCGATCGTCGGCACCTCGGGCGATTGCGGAAAGCGCCGGGCCGAAGTCATGCCGAGCGCGCGCAGCCTGCCCGATTTCATGTGCACCAGCGCGTCCGAGTAATTCGCGAAGGTGACCTGCGCGTCGCCGGCTGCCGCCGCGGCTGCGGCCGGCGCACCGCCCTTGTACGGTATGTAGACCATGTCGACGCCGGCCATGTATTTGAAGATCTCGCCCGCGAACTGCGTGAGCCCGCCGGCGCCCGCGAAATTCAGCTTCCCCGGCTGCGCCTTGGCCAGCGCGATGAGCTCGCGCACGTTGTCCGCCGGCACCGACGGATGCACCATCAGCACGATCGGGAACGTGTTCACCAGCGTGACCGGCGCGAAATCCTTGAGACCGTCGTAGCCTGTCTTCTGCAGGAACTGGAGCAGCGTCTGCGGCGCCGCAGAGGCCATGAGGATCGTGTAGCCGTCCGGCGCCGATCTCGCGACGTGCTCGGTGGCGATCACCCCGCCCGCGCCGGTGCGATTGTCGACCACTACCGGCTGCCCGATCGCTTGCTGGATCTTGACCGAGACGACGCGCGCGGTCGAGTCGGTGACGCCCCCGGGCGCGAACGGCACCACCATGCGCACGGGCTTCGACGGCCAGCCTTGCGCGAACGCGCTGCTCCAGACCCATAGGAACAGCAAAAGCATCCCGATCGCGCGTTCGGTTCTCATCTTCCCAGGTTCCCTCGCCTCATTATTGTTCAACCGACGCTTCCATCCAAGCGCCGGCGCAAGACAACACCCGGGGTGCTGCCCGTATGGGTTGCGTTTTCGACCACGAACGTCCCGTTGACGATGACGGTCGTGCGCTCCCCGCTCGGGTACTGGTGCGGATGGTCGTAGGTCGCGCGGTCGGTGAAGTCGGCCGGATCGAACAGCACGACATCGGCGCGGTAGCCCTCGCGCAGGAGGCCGCGGTCGCGGAGCCTGAGAGCCTTGGCGGTTGCGCCGGTCATTTTGGACACGGCGGTCTCGAGGGAAAGGACCTTCTGCTCCCCGACGTAGCGGCCGATCACGCGGGGAAAGGTGCCGTAGAAGCGCGGGTGCGGCATGCCCTGGCTGACGATGCCGTAGGTGGCGACGCAGTTGCCGTCCGAGCCGACGAGCACTTCGGGCGAGCGCACCAGCGCGCGCACGTCGTCCTCGGAAATCGAAGTCACGAGCACGCGGGTCGCGCCGCGATCCTCGACGAGGAAGTCGCACAGGGCATCGACCGGATGGTTCCGTCGCGCGGCGGCGATCTCGCCGATGGTGCGGCCGCAGTCGCGTGGGCGGTGAGGTGAAATCGAGATTCGCACGCAGTCCCAGTCCTGAATCCGGCCCCAGTTGTTCAGGCCGCCCGCCGCGATGTCGCGGCGGATGCGCTCGCGCGTCTCCTGGCTGGTGAGGCGCTCGAGCATCGCCTCGATACCTCCCGCCTGGACCCATTGCGGCAGGATGTTCTTGAGCGGATTGCTGCCCGCCGTGTAGGGATAGGCGTCGAGGTCGATCTCCACGCCGCGCTCGCGCGCGGCATGGACGATTGCCAGCACCTGCGCGACCTTGCCCCAGCTGTCCGTGCCCGAGCACTTGAAGTGCACGATCTGGACGTGCACGCCGCAGCGCTCGCCGAGCTCGATCGCTTCCTCGACCGCGTCGATCACCCGGTTCGACTCGTCCCGCAGATGCGTGAAGTAGCCGGCGTTGTAGCGCTTCAACACCGCGCCGAGCGCGAGCATTTCCACCCGGTCGGCATAGGCGCCCGGCGAAGTGAACAGCCCCGAGGACAGGCCGAGCGCGCCCGCGTCGAGCCCTTCCTCGAGCAGCTCCATCATTTGCCCGAGCTCCGGCGCGGTCGGCGCGCGTCGCTCCATGCCCATCACCATGAGGCGCAGCGTGTTGTGCCCCACCAGCATGCCGGCGTTGACGGAGGCGGGAGGAAATGTATCGAGGTACTCGGCGAAGCGCATTTGCCGGAAAGGCAGCCACGGCGCGCTCGGGCTCAGATAGTCGCGCAGCAGATCGACTTTTCCCGGCAGGCATGGCGCGACCGAAAAGCCGCAGTGCCCGATGATCTCGCTCGTCACGCCTTGGCGCACCTTGCTTTCGGCCTTGGGATTGATCGGCAGCGTGAAGTCCGAGTGCGTCTTGATGTCGATGAAGCCGGGCGCGACCGCGAGCCCGGCGGCGTCG
>Ga0247672_1000014_pt1 | contig 39940 bp, 64 predicted proteins | sample CNK13_metaG_FD_182719 | JGI IMG/M metagenome (GOLD analysis project Ga0247672, IMG submission 182719) | Soil microbial communities from Purdue University Martell Research Forest, Indiana, United States - CNK13 | ecosystem: Environmental > Terrestrial > Soil > Temperate forest > Bulk soil... | reverse complement strand
AATCTGGTTACGCCAGTGACCATCAACCAGCAGACCGGCGTGGACTTCCAGTTCACTTCGTTCGAGAAGTACCTCGACTTGGAGGCGTTCTCGAAGCAGTACCTGCGTCCTGCTGCAATCCGCATCGCGAACATGCTCGACTTCGCGGCGGCGCAGTACATGGCGAACTACACCTGGAACTCGGTGGGAACCTGGGGCACCACTCCGACCAGCACCACTGGTTTCAAGACCTACCTGCAGGCTTCCCAGAAACTCTGGGAAAACTTGGCAGACCCGGAAGAGCGCTGCATGGTCATCAACGCAGCGGCGTCTACCGAAGTGGTCGACCAGCTCAAAGGGCAGTTCAACCCTCAGGCCAACATCGGCGAGATGTATAAAAAGGCCATGATGGGCAAAGACACCGGCGGCATGGACTGGTATCAAACCCAGAACCTTGCATCTATCACCTCTGGGACCGGCGGCGGAACTCCTACCGTCAACCAAGGAGGCCAGACCGCCAACGGTGGAAACAACGGCTCTATGCTATTGCAGACCCACGGATGGACCGCGACAACCTCGACTGTGAAAGTCGGTGAAACTTTCACGATTGACGGAGTGTTCGAAGTCAATTCGGCGAACTATCAGGCGACGCCTGTGCTTCAGCAGTTCGTGATTCAGCAGGACGCGACCGCAGACGGCGCGGGCAACATGACGCTGAACATCGCGCCGGCGATCACGCCAAGCGGCCAATACCAGAACGTGAGCGCGGCGCCGATCGACGGTGCAACGATCACGATGAAGAGCATTCCCTCAACCGCTTCGACCCAGTTGCTTTGCTTCCAGAAGGACGCCTACACCGTAGTCTCGGTCCCTGGCGACGTCCCTGGAGGAACTGACATGGCGTATCAGGAAACCGACCCGGTGACGGGCGTTACCTTGCGCTTCGTTCGCGACTTCGACCCTGTGCATGACATCTGGGTCAACCGCTTCGATGTCTATTGGGGCATCAGCGCTTTGTACCGCGAACTCGCGGTGAAGGTGTTCGCAGCCTAAATGAGAGATCGGGGCGGGCAGCCGCCCCACTTTCAAGGAAAAGGAAAATCACAATGAGCAAATTCACACGAAACTTCATCGCAACTATCGGATTCGCGCTGTTCTCTCTGATCGGCTATATCGAGCTCGTTCACCCGACGCACGCCTACGCCGCACAGAACACGTTCAGCACCACCACGCTCAACGGCGCAATCACCAGCGTCAATCAGACCACGCTTACGCTTACCTCGGTGAGCAACGTGGTGTTCCCGACCCAAGGGGCAAACGGTTCATTCCTCTACGTCGACAAGGAACTAATGATGGTGTCCGCCTCTTTCGCGCCGCCGGGAACGACCACCAACACAGTGCTGGTTGTTCGCGGCGTCGGTGGGACCGCCGCCACTACGCATGCGAGCGGTGAGCTCGTATGGATCGGTCAAGGGGATTGGTACTCGAATTCTCCGACCGATATTAATCTCGATGGCACGTGCACAGCAGCGAACGTGTACGCGGCTCCGAGAATTCACGTGCTCACTGGTTCGATGTTCACGTGCGATTCGCTGGGACGGTGGGGATATGCAGGGCCTTCGGTGGGCCACCCTGCTATACGTGGCGCCGTCACTCAGGTTTCGGCGACATACACGGCGACGTACTACGACAACATCATCGAAGCCACGGCAAACTCGTTTACGATCACTTTGCCGAGCGCGGCGGCGATGCCGGGCAAGGTGTTTATTCTGTCGAACACTAGCAGCGGAACGATCACTGTGACGACCGCTCACGGCTGCGCGACCTACACGACCGCAGGCTGCACGGTGTACTCAAACGGCACCGTCTGGCAAACGTTCTAAGATTGAAGTAATACGCAGCAGCGGGGCGCGCCTGTTTCCTCCGAGGCAGCCGCCCCGCAAAACTTCATGGATAAATTGGTAAGCCAATACGTCACCGATTCGATGCGGCTGTGCGGCCAATTGTGGACGCCTGGCGCGCAACCATCGCCCGACGCGCTTACCGAAGTGACCGCATTCCTGAATCAACTATTGGACGGGTTGAACGCGCTCCGCAACATGCTCTACACGGTGAGCGATTTGACTTATCCCTTGGTGGCTGGGCAGTTTGAGTACACCATCGGCCCGGCGCCGGCGGACCTTCCAGGACCGCGGCCCGAGTGGATCGAACTCGCGAATCTGATTTACCAGACCTCGCCGACAGTGGAACGCCGGCCGATTCAGATCTTGAACGTGCAGCAGTGGGGAGCCATCCTGCTGCCTGAGCTTCAATCGGCTATCCCGGTAAAGCTCTACTACGATAACGGGTATTCCCAGGTCAACCCGACCGGGCAGGGGGTGATCCGACTATATCCTGCGCCGCAATCGAATTACGAACTTGAATTGTTCATCCCGGCGGCCCTTCCGTCGACTCTGCAGAGTACGGACACGCTGTACGCGCCGCCCGGCTATCCGCGAATGATCACATATCTGCTCGCGGTTGAGATCATGGATCTCTACCCGAAACGTTTGACAGCGGATCGCGCGGCGAGGATCATGAGAATTGCCGAAGAGGCGAGAACGGCGGTTGCGAGCGTAAACGCGCCGTGTCCGATCAAGAGTGTTGCGCCTGAGCTGGTGAAACGGACAGGCTTTAACTGGTTGGTTTCAACGAACTAAAAGGGAGAATTACATGGCAAATAGCTTCATCAAGGAACGACAGAGCCAGCCGCCCGGACCGCCCGCGCCGTTCGTGCCTCCGCTGGATTCGAAAGCGGACCCGCGCCTGTTGGCGGATCACGAGCGATTGCGACCGGAAGATCGTTTCCGCGGTGTCGCTCAACCGCATCCTGGCGTCTCGCCGGCGATGCACTATTCAGGCATCCCGCCACAGGTGGCGCTCGGCTCAAAGCCCGCGACGCCGGAACAGAAGGCGCTGCACGCCAACTATCCGAGCTATCGGTATCACAAGACCGCGGCACCGAAAGGCGTTGTCGTCCAAGATCCGGACCACGAACAGGACGTGTGTAAAGGTCCGGGGTGGCAGCGGTTCCCGTTCCCGCCGGATAAGGTGGCATCGACGGCCGAGCGGTTGGACTTGCTGGAATCCATCATGCAGGTCCTGGCCGAACAGGTAGAGGTCGAAGGCGAAGAGCCTCTGCAGGTGCTTGATCGGATTATCGCCGAGCGAGACAAGGCTTTTGCGGACCTCGCGAAGTATGCTGGCACTGCGACGGGGCAGGTCGGGAACCCCAACCAGGCCGCAGGCGATGCCGATAAATCCGATCAAGGCAAAGCTGGCAAGAAAGGTCAGTAACGCGTGAATGAACGCCGCAATCGTCCTAACAACGCTCTGGGGCTGGTGCTCCTTCTACTCCTCGGAGCGTTGGCGGCTGTAGGCCAGCCCGCTACAACCACAGTTGCGGATCAGTTCTTTACCGCTGTCGGACCCACCTACTGCTCAGGCTCGTTTACGCTGTCCTGGGTTGATTTCTACTCGCTCGATGGATTCCTGATCAAGGGCGGCACGTCCGCGCCGATCCCGGTTAATTCGACGGGTCACTTCTCGGTGAACGTGGTTCCCACGAACATCAACACTCATCCGGCAAGCGGCATCTACACAGTCAAGTATTCGCTTCAGCCGACAAATTGCGCGCCGGGCTCGGAGTTTTGGAACGTTCCACAGAGCGGGCCTGTGAACCTGCTCGGCGTTCGAACACTTCCCACACCTCCGCCGTCGCTCATTCCCATCACGAGCCTGCAGCCGCCGATTACGAGCGGAACCGTGGGCCTGTGCGCGATCAATTTCCTGGTGCAGTGGAGCTCGGCATGCGGAGGCGGTTCGGGCGGCGGAGTCACCAGCGTCAGCGCCGGCAACCTCTCTCCGTTGTTCACGACAAGCGTGTCTAATCCGACGACCATCCCGGCTATTACGTTCGCGCTGTCGACGCACTCGGCGAACACCGTATTCGCTGGCCCGACCACCGGAAGTGCCGCGGCGCCAACGTTCCGCGCGCTTGTCGGAGCGGATCTGCCAAACCCCAGCGCGACGACCTTAGGCGGAATCGAATCGTACGCGGCGGTTACCCATCAATTCATCAATCAAATCAGCACACTGGGAGTACCGTCTTCGGTTCAGCCGGATTTCTCTGATCTCAGTGGTAGCGTTTCCTGCGGCCAACTGCCGGCGCTGACCGGCGACACGACGAGCTCAGGATGCGCCACGGTAACCTCAGGAATCAACGGGCTTGCGGTCCCAGCCAGCACAGCGGTTCTCGCCACAAACAGCAGTCGGCAGATCGTTGTCGCGACGGCCGCCGGCGTGGTGAGCCTGTTCTCAACCTGTTCGGGCGTTCAATACCTGGGCGCGGATGGGGCCTGTCATAATGCAGGAACCGGAACGGTAACCTCAATCGCGACCACGAGCCCGATTTCAGGCGGAACAATCACAGGAACCGGAACAATCTCCTGCCCGACGTGCGCGACGGCCGCGGGCTCGCTCGACGTTGGCAGGCTGCTTGTCGGTGGAGGCTCAAAGGCCCTCGCCGTGGGAGATCTGTCCGGAGACGCCAGCACTTCCGGATCGACGCTGACCACCGTAACCGGCATCAATGGCGGATCAGTTCCAGCTTCAGCTAAGGTACTGGGCACAAACGCCAGTTCACAGCCTGTTCCTGCGATCGCGGCGGACGTGGTGAGCCTGTTCTCGACGTGCTCAGGGGTTGAGTACCTCGGCGCTGACGGCGCGTGTCACAGCGCGGGAAGCGGCTCAGTAACCAGCATCGCGACGTCCTCCCCTATCACTGGTGGGACCATCACAACCTCAGGCACGATCGCTTGCGCAACCTGCGTGACCTCAGCGGCCAGCTTGACCAATAACGCCTTCCTGATGGGCGCGGGCAGCCAAGGGGCACAGAGCGTAACAGCCTTGGTCGCCACAGCGGCGCTGAACCTGTTCACTACCACGCTCCAAGGGCTCACGCCGGCGTCGGGCGGCGGCACAGTTAACTTTCTCCGAGCTGACGGAACTTGGCAGGCTCCGGCAGGGACTGGGACCGTCACGAGCATTGCGACCACCAGCCCAATCAGCGGCGGAACGATCACGAGCACCGGAACGATTTCCTGCTCAACCTGCGTCACCTCGGCCAGTGCGACGCTGAATCACCTACAGGTGGGCGCCGGCGGGCAGGCGATCTCAGACGGAGATTTGTCGGGCGACGTCACTACCGGCGGGTCAGAGGTAACGACCGTCGTAAAAGTCCACGGCGTCACCTATCCATCGGGACCGAGCGCGAACACCGTCCCTGTGGTCACCAGCGCGACCAGCGGCGGCACCGTGACCTATGAGGCAGTGCCGAATGCGGCGCTTGCGAATTCTTCGCTGACCGTTGCGGCAGGCTCGGGAATCAGCGTTAGCGGATGCGGTCCGGTATCGCTCGGCGGAACCTGTACGGTCAGTGAGACAGCGAACGTCCGGACACGCGCTTTTGGCGGAAGCTTCGACGGCGCCGGCTCCGCTCTCACCACTACAAATGCGACCACTTATTTCACCATTCCTTACGCCTGTACGATCTCGGCCTATAACATCGTGGTCGACGCCGGCACGATCACTTTCGATGTCTGGAAGATCGCAACCGGAACGGCTCACCCGACGATCGCGAACACGATTACGGCGAGCGCACTGCCGGCGCTTTCAACGGGAACCGCGATTCATTCGACGACCCTAACCGGCTGGACCACCAGCGTCTCAGCCAACGATATATTCGCTGTTGTCATCAACACGGTGGCGACGGCAAAAACTGCAAGTTTGGTGCTTCAATGCGACGAATAGCGTTTGTCTTCAGATTACTGACCGCCTGGTGTCTACTGCTTGTTTCTTGCGCTCCTTTGAGGGCCGCCATCCCGGCCGGCACTGTCTGGGAGATCCGGCCGACTGCGGGCGCCGACACAAACGGCGGCGGGTTCGTGTCTGGAGCGAGCGGCACGGATTTCAGCCAGCAGAATTCCGCGCAGACCACCTACACCGACCTGGTGATTGGCTCGACCACCACACAGCTTACGAGCGCGGCGCATCCGTTCGGCTCAACGCATCCTGGAAACTTCATCAACATTACGGGCGGATCGGGATGCACGACGGGATGGTTCTCAATCTCTTCGGTGTCAAGCGTCACAGCGACGATGGACCGATCGGTGGGCACGGCGGCCAGCACCTGTACAGGTAACCTTGGCGGCGCGTTCGCGACCATCGGCGCGATGAACTCGATTGCCACGGCCGGCAATATCACTTGGGTGAAAGCGTCGGGCACGATTTCGATCACTTCGTCGATCGCGATCAACTACAGCTCTTCGGCATCCTCGAACGTTTCGACACAGATTTCAGGCTACACGTCGACCCGCGGCGACGGCGGTCCGGTGACGATTCAGCAGTCGAGCGGATCAAGCACGATGGTCAACATCACGTCGATTGGCGGCTTGACGTTCCGAAACTTCGTGATCGATTGCAATTCTACGAACAGCATCGGAATGAACATTCAGGGCACAAGCGGCCAGAATAAAGCCGAGAACATTCTCGTAAAGGGCGGCTGCACTAATAACGGCATTGTGTTCAATAACCAGGGTCACGCCTGCGTGCGGTGCACCGTCGAAAATCTTGGCTCAGGCGCGACCACAGGTTTCTTGATGGAGCAAGGCAACGGGCCGAACTTCTGCATCGACTGCCTGGCTGTCGGCGGTACAGGAGCGTTTGGGTTCAAAGGAGCCGTGTTTTTCTGCATTCGCTGCATTGCGGCGAACAACACCGGCGGTAACACAGATGGTTTTAATATCACCACCAATAGCGGCTGGATGTTCATGTGCCAGAGCTGTATCGCCTACAAGAACGGCCGCGATGGATTCCGCATTGCTCCGTCGAGCCCGACCGTGATCGAAAATAGCGTGTCCTATGGCAACACCGGCGTGGGCTTCAATGATACGACCGGCTCGGTTCCCTTGGGCGGTGCGATGTTCAACTGGAATGCTTATGGCAGCAACACCGGCGGCAATCTAACAAACCTTGTGGCGGGCGCGAACGATCAGACATTGACCGCGGACCCTTTCACCAACGGAACGTCGAACGACTTTTCGCCGAACTCAACCGCCGGCGGCGGGCCGCTACTAAAGAGCAACGGGTTCCCCGGCGTACTCGCGAACGGTGGGACATCGATCGGCGGCACTGGGTTTCTGGACATCGGGGCTCTGCAGTCGCAGCCTCCAACGGGCGGCGGCCAGACCGGACACGCTACCATCAACTTCTAGGAGAAAAATATGTCGCTCAGCTTGACTAGTCTCGCGCAACAGGCTCTGTTGATGCTGGGCGTTTACGATCCCGGCGAAATTCCATCGACGTCCGAGCTGAACGACCTTCTCTTGGTCGCAAACAACATGCTCGATAACTACTCGCTCGAGCGTGTCAACATTCCGGTTATTGTCACTACGAGCGCGAACCTTGTGAGCGGAACAGCGACTGTGCTTTTCGGAAGCGGAGCGTTCGCGACTCGATTCGTTCGTCTGGATACAGCCAACATCCTAGTGCCCAGCGCGGCCGTCTCGGGAACGTTCACAACTGAGCCGTGCCGCATCGTTTCTCAGAAGGAATTTACGCAGGAGTCGGATAAGGCCGCAGCGTCGCAGGTTCCCCAGATTCTGTACTACGACTACCAGTTTCCGGTGGCGACGGGGAACCTCTGGCCGACGCCGTTCTTCACTGGAACCGCGATCAAGCTCGAGGTCGGCGGCTGGCAGTCGCTCGCAGAGTTCCCGGATCTGACAACTGTGGTGGTCACGCCTCAGGGTCTTGACCGGATGTTGGTTCAGAACTTTGCTTGTGAGATTTTTCCTCAATACCCCAGCGCTCAAATGCCTCCTCGATTGGAACAGGACGCGGCGGAAGCGAAGGCGGCATTCCGGGCCATGAATGCCTCAAACTTTGGTCAACCGGATGCCCCTCCACCGTCAAGCCCGTTGTCGGCGATTCCCGCTCAAGTTGCTCAGTAGTGATCGCGGATTGAAGCGCGCTTCGCGCGAACGCCCTATGGTAGGCTGTGTGCAGTTCCCGCATCCAATTAACGCTTCGTGCATGGGTGATCACCATGGCGTTATCGATAAAACGGTTTTCGATCGGTGTGAAGTCGTCAGTTGGTTCTCTCATCGACCAGCTCCATCGTAAGGATCAAACGACGACCCTTGCATCTTGTCGGTACTGGGAGGTGCTGCTTGAGCGTTAGCGCCCCACTCTTCCACAAACCTCTGGTGGCGCTGTTGTCGCTCGCCGTACCATTTCGCGTTGAGCTTGGATTCATAGCGGCGGCCTGCGCGGAATCCGAGACAGAAAACCACGAACCCGCCTACGATGATGCAGGCGACGGTAGCTAAGAACTCTTCATAATCCATCCTGTTTCTCCATTTCCATCCCGACTACCAGGCCATTCATGAACAGCGAAAACATCGCATCCATAGGCTTCATTTCGTCGGTGTTCACAAGCATCATAAACATGAAAATCATTCGGTCGACCTCGGGGGAGCGGGCCGCGTCGTCCTTGATTGACAGGTACTTTCGCGCGCGTTCGTCGATCTCAGCCCCGATGGCTTCCGCCTCTGCTACGGTGCTACTCATGCACGCGACCAGCTTTATTGCTTCCTCGAATGTCTTCATCAACGGAAGAGTGCCACAACAAACCGAGTTTCGTCAATGGTACTCTCTTCCTATATGGAACGGCGCGAGGTGGAACCCGGCAAGCTGGCAGGGGTGATTAAAGCCCATCGCTACGATGAGCACGCCAAGAGCTTGCGCATCGAGTTCCAGGACGGTCGCGTGTGGGTGCACAGCGGCATATCCAAAGAGCTATACGACCAATTCTGTAAATCGAATCAACCTTCTGCCTTCTGGGCGGTTGCGATTCGCCAAGCTGTACGCGCTGACGGCACAAAGAAAATCTATCCAGTGGTACAGGTGGCCTGATGGCTGGCGCGTGGGGGTTTATTGGTCCTACGTACCAATCGCAGAATCCTGCGGTTGACGCCGAGTTTATCCTAAACATGTACCCTGAAATCGTCGAATCGGGGCACGGCTCAGCGGCGGCCAAGATGGCGTACTACCATACGCCTGGCTCCAGCGTCTTCGGAAGCGTTAGCGGCGCTGTGCGAGCGCTCTGGGGCGGCAACAATCGGCTGTTTGTGGTGGGCGGCGGAAACCTCTATGAACTCAGCGTCACGAGCGGAGCGGTGCTCCACACCTACGCAATCCGGAATGCTTCCGGCCCCGCTCAAATTGTATTTGTACCCTCCGGACCCGGTCTTACTGGCCCAACCTCTGGTGCACTACTGGTTTGGGATGGCACAGACGGCACTCTGGATAACATCTGGTACGTTGACGGCACTACACCCAGCCCGCCAGCTCTCATCTCAGGTGTCGGAGTCGGATGCATCGACGGATACGGCGTAGTACTTCGGCCGCCGATTCCGCCGGGCAACGGCTCGGGCACGGTTCCAATCAACACGATCGACGGCACGCAATTCAACATCTCGGAGATCTTCCTCGGCAATGTCTGGGACCCGCTCGACTTTGGAATCAAGACCGGCGCACCTGATCAGCTGCAGATGATCTTTACGCCCGGGAGCTTCGGCGGCGGCGGCCCGGAAGAGCTTTGGCTTTTTGGAAAGCGAACCACCGAAGTCTGGTACAACACCGGCGGATCAGCGCTCGACCCTTTTCCATTTCAGAGAGTTCCTGGCGCATTCATCAATCAAGGGCTATGGGCGCCGAACTCCATCTGCAATTGCAATAACCAGCTCACCTTCCTTGGTGGCGATGATCGCGGCGTCGGCATCGTCTGGGCGATGAACGGATACACACCGGTTCGTGTTTCCAATCACGCGATTGAATATTTGATTCAGCAGTTTGTGATTGCAGGAATCGACGTTTCGGACGCGATCGGGTATTCGGAGCAACGCACGGGACACATCAACTATGTACTTACGTTTCCGACCGCTGGCGTCACTGTTGTTGCTGACTTCTCTTGCCCTGATGCTTCTGGCCGTCCTATGTGGCACCAGAGAGCTCGGGGAGCCAGTCTTGGTTCGCTGTCCGCATCCTGGAAGTTCCACGCCTGGACCGGAGGGAAGCACTTTGTCGCTGGTGACGGCACAGGGAACGTGTACGCCTCAGACCTCAATACCTATCAAGACTCTGGTTCGCCAATACTACGCTGCAGAGTAGGTCCGAACCCAACGCAGGGCCTCCAATGGAAGCGGCATGGTCAGTTCTGGCTGCAGATCGGCGGCCCATACTCAGCGGTGACCGGGCGGACCTACAACCTAGATTGGTCGAACGATGGAGGTTCTAACTACGGGACATCGTTCGCTCTGAACCCGCAACAGAACACGACTAAGGGAATCGCGCGCGTCTTGAAGAACAACCTCGGGCGCGCTCGCTCGCGCAACTATCGCATTCAGTCAACAAACAACGCACCTGAAGCTTGGCTTGACGCAGATCTAACCCTGTCGTAGACTTGAGCACATACACATGTCAGAACCAAGGATCTTCACACCTAATGGCAGGGTCGCGCCGATCGCTTCATCATGGGAACCGCCGAGCGGTCAATCAAAGTACTTCGGTTGGATGACGCCGCATGGCCCTATCGCCGTCAAGATCGATGAAATCAAAGTATGCGCTCCGCAGGTCGATCAGAACGGCAATTCCAGCGGCGCGTACGTGCTGTTGGTTGCGAACGCGAACATTCCTATTCCGGCAACCGATGCGCTGCGGCTGATGAAGATCGCGGGATGGAAAGAACGCACAGGCGTTGAGGGTGTCGTCGATTGAAGGGCGAATTCCATTACGCTGAGCCGAGCCCTGATCCATTCGGCGGAGAGCGAAAGGCGCAACCCTGGTTCCGTGTCGTGCATAAGCACCCAGCGGGGCAGGTAACGCCGGTATTCGACTTCATTCTTGACGCCAAGCTGGCGATGGACATGGCCCATGCTCGTGACATCGACTGGCGAGCAGGCAGAGGTGAGGGCGCGAATCCGTGAAGATCCCCGAGAAGTGCAGATGTGGCGCGAAAGTGGAAGAAGTTTCTACCGAAGGAGACATGCGAATATGGGCCTGCGCAGTCGGTTGCTCGGGAATCTGGGCGTGTCTGTCGGCTGATCCTTCGAGGATGTTATATTCGCCTCTCACTGAAAAGGAAGCGGAACTGGTTACACTGTTTGCGTGAGCACATCGCCACAGCTTATCTTTCAGCTTCGACCGGGCCAGTACTACGGCTGTCTCACCCTTGAATCCCTACTTGCGCAACAGCCGGCGATCGACAGCGGCATTGACCTCGGGCGTCCTCCGATTCCGAGCCCGATCTTGGATCTCAGCCAAGGAACCATCGGACAGAATCCCGGACAGGTCACGCATGAGCAGCTCGTATCGGCGCTGAACACCAGCAAGTTTTCGAAGCCCTGGACTTCGTGGTTCGTGCGGCTGCTGCAGTTTCTCACGCAAGGATCGGCAGAGGCTCCGGTACTGGAAGTGGTCGCGCCTTCAGTCGATGAAACCGATACAGGATGGTTTGGAAATGGAACAATCAATGCGAGCGACGATCCGGTTACTTTTACAGCTACTCTCACATCCTCCAGCCGTTTCGGACTGCAAGCGCGAGTCTCAAATCCTGGCTCTGGTTACGGCTCTGCTCCGACACTCACGCTCACTGACGCGAACGGAAACACGAACGGAGCGGCTCTTGTTGCTGCGGTCTCTGGTGGATTTCTTGATTCTGTCACTGTCACCAACTCGGGCTATGGATTGGTCGCACCTCTTTCGGTTGCAATTAGCGGCGGTGGAGGTAGCGGCGGCGTCATTACTGCTGACATCGGGCGACAGTGGCAGATCGGCGATTTCATCGTCTGGAACGACCCCACCATCCCGAGCGGCAAAAACTACTACTCGTACGAAATCGATCAAATAACCAACATCGTCTTCAGTGACGCGACCCACGCAACGTTCACGCTTCAGCGAGCGCGCAACGAGGCGCCCACAGGCGAAGCTCAGTATGGATCGCTACTCGCGGCGCACACTAGCAAAAACTTCTACCGGCTGATCAACAAGGGATGGATACGTGCGATCGATGCGCAGCTCGGCCCGCAGGTGATCTTACTCCCTTGGCCGAATATGACCGTAGCGGCGGTGGTCGTCGGGCAAGCAGGGCAGTCGGCGCCGATCCTCACCAACCTTGCGCCGACTCCGTTTCTTCCTGGGACGTCGACCCGCGACGTTAGAACGAATCCCTCGAGTCTCGGAATGCGCACAATGAACGGCGCCGCTTACTGCACGCTGGGAATCACCGGCAACCTGAGCGTGGGTGCGACCTCGCAAGCGCGGATCTCAGCCCAAGCATGGGAAGGCATTCGATGCGTGTATGCGAAGGTGTTGACGGCTCCGGTGGGCGCGGTATCGTTCAACGGCGACGCCGATGCATCGATCGTCATCTACGTGTGTTTCATCGCGCCTGATGGAACCGTGGGGCTCATCGACACGCTGGTGATCGATACCACGAAATTCAACAGCTACTCGACCACCAACGTTCCGGATGGTCGACAAATGCCGTATCACTTCCTCTTTCAGCGCACGGCTCCTAACACAGACTGGCCGCCGAATCAGCTTCCCACGATCGCGGGCGCGCTCACGGTCGGCGGATCGCTGCAGCTCGGTACGCCTCCGAACCTGCCGAACACGCCGAGCGGAACAACAAGCGTGCAGTTCAGCCCAGACGGCGCAATCGATTTCATCATCGCCCAGGTGGGCTCGACCACACCCGGCGCAAATCTCACAGTGACGGTGCAAACATGAGTGAGCAAATGGAAGACGTTAAGGTCAGAGTTTCTCCGCGATTTTGGTTAGGCGGCGGTGCTGGTTGCGGTGGAACCGTGGACAGGCTTGAACCACCAATCGTCACGATCAACGGGCGGCCCTTGACCGAGCAAGAGCAAGCAGACTGGTTGACGAATCGGAAGAAGTTCCTGGAAACAGCGACAGTGCAAATATGAAATACGACAGGCCAAAGGCCGGCGAGTGGATCACTCCTATCCGAAAAGGATACAAGCTCGCGTGCTGCGACTGCGGACTCGTTCACAAGACGCAATTCCGCATCGTAACCGATCAGCAGGGAAGGAAGCGAATTCAGTTTCGCGTGTGGCTGGACAATCGAGCCACGGCCGCCATGCGGAGGAAACACTAAAAATGGCTGTTCAATTCATGGACTCATGCGACCACTACGATCAGGACGCCTACATTACGCTCAAGTGGAACGAATCTTTTTTCGGAACGCACTCGACTGCTTCGGGGCGCAACGGCCGCGGTCTGAATCTCGACTCAACGGGGCAGGTTTCGAAGTCGCTGACGTACCAAGCTGGCTGGGTCATTGGCTGGGCGATCAACATCGGCACGCAAACCTCAGGTACCTTCGGAAACGACTTTTATTATCGAGCCTCACACGCCGGTGATACCACGCTCTTTTCGATCTACGGCGAAGGTGACGGATCGGTGTCGCTGTACGCGGGCAACGGGCGTCATAATCTTATCCAGAATTCGGGTGCCAACGGATTCTTTCTCAAGGGCAACATTTGGTACTGGTTTGAGGTTAAATTCAGCCTCTCAGGATCGAGCAACATTTCGGTAACCGCGGCTTTCCAAGTCAACACGCAGCCCTGGGCGTCGGGCACAGGAAGCACAGACATAGATGTAAATGATCTTCTGTTGCGCACTGCGAAAGTGAACTTTCACACCTTCCATCCCGCGGGCAGCTCGCCGACTGGGACTATCATCGACGACATCGTGATCGCGGATCAGAGTGGCGGAAGCATTCACGACTTCTTTGGGGATACCGCGCTGGGTGTTCTGTTCCCGCGCGCGGACATTCCAACGCCTGCATGGGTAGCTGTGGGCGGCACTACGTCGACCCTGTTCGACCACGTGAACGATCAATTCGCTGAGACGAATGACGACACGATTTACATCCAGTCCCATACGATCGGCGATGCTGCAAACTTCGCATGGCAGCCTACGACTGTGCCAGCCGGCGGATCAATCATTGCGGTCCATTACGGCGTCCTGGCACGGAAGGACGCTGAAGGTGGCCGAAGCTTTGAACAGACTGTCGGGCCGAGCGGCTCACCTGATCAGGTAAGCCCGCCATGGTTCCCCGGCGATTCGTACTCATATTTCTTCTTTGCGATGGATGTTGACCCCGCAACTGGATTGCCCTGGACGGAAGTGGGATTCAACGCTACCGACTTCGGCGTGAAGTTGCTTTCCTAGCATGTCGATTTACGTATCAGATCCCTGGGATGCGTTATCGCCTGGATTCACTGGGCCGCCGACAGGCTGGACGCTGTTCGGAAACTCGACCGTATTCGCTTCGGATGGAGCGTTTCCAGGCCACAACTTCGGCAACGGATTCTTTAGTCCGCTTCAGACTCCGCTCTTCCTAGACCCGTTTCCGCCGGCTGACTTCGGACACATTCAGGTAGCGTTCGGCGCGCAAGTGAACAACGGATTCCAGTTCAACATTTCCTGCATCGGCGCGACAGGTGACCCTGTTCCTGTGATTACGATCGTTCGTGAAAACGATTCATCCATCAGCATCAAGAGCGGGCCGAATCCGGCGAACTTTTTGACGACGACAAGCGGACCACACTCGCCCGGCCCTGCGAACTCGGGATTTCAGACCGGAACTTATTTCTTCAAAAACGTGTGGTACTACTTCGTGCTCACGATGGGATTCAGGCAGGATGCCACCGGCATAGGATTCCTCGGCGTGAACTCCAACCTGAACGTTGACGGAGGCGACGCGATTCCGGACTCGCGCACGCAACCAGGGCAGTACATTCCGCTGTCGCTCTTTCCGACTTCAGGAAGCCCGCCTGTGCTCAGCACAGCGTTCGATCAAGGTAGCTGGTTCGGAGACCCGAACGTTTCCTTTCTTACACAGGTTCAATTCTCAGATGTGGGCGACGCTTTGCCTGATCCGACCGTACCAGTAGCGAGAATCCCGCAAGCTGTCAACGAGCTCGGGTTGCTGCCCGTCGACGCCAATGTGCGAATCCCGCAGGCAGTCGTCGAAACAGGAATTCAGCCAGTGCATGCGAACGTCCGAATTCCGCAGATGGTGATCGAACTCGCGCGACCGTTCCGCAGCGGTGGCGGCCCGCTGCCTGAGTACATCAAACGGCGCAACCTTTTCGCCAATAACTGATACAATGGCGCACATGCTCATACAGAAAGTTTCCGTGTTGCTAGGAGCACTCGCGGCGTGTTTCATGTTCGTGGGCGACGAACCACCGACTGTTCCGCAGGACGTGCAAGCAGCGTACTGGAAGGAACTAGCGAACTATCATTACATCGACGCAAACCTTCAGAAGGCCCTGAAGCAGGCCCAGGAGCAGGCGCAGTTCCTCGCCCAGCAAGACAAGATCGTGCAGCAAGCGAAGGCGAAGCTCGAAAAGGCATGCGGCGAAGGCTTTCAGTTGGATGACCAGAAGTTTCGCGACAGCGTAATTCAATGCCAGCCGACGAAAAAGTAATCGAACTGCTTCCTATCGTGGCCGCGTCCATGAGGATGGCGGGCATACTCGCGCCCGGCGAGGGTCCAAGCGCCGACGATCTGCAGTTCGTTTCTGAGATCATCCGAGACATGGTGTCACCTGGACGCGTCGCAGTCCGAATAATGGAAATCCAAAATGTCGGCAACCGCTGAGTTTCGATTCGCGCGCCTCTTCGACTACGCGACCATCTTAACGACACTCCGCGATGAGCGGATCTATCCGGCGATGTGCGACGACTTCGCGCCACCCCGCGAAGCGTTCATGCCACGAATGGACGATGCAATCGTGTACGTGGCCTGCTATCAGGGCGAAGAGTATCTGGGCCTGTGGTGCTTCATGCCGACCTCAGCAATCCGTTGGAACGTCCATACCTGTCTGCTTCCGTGTGCTTGGGGCCGCACAGTCCAAGCTACAAAGGCTATGCTCCGCTGGGTCTGGGAAACGCAGCCAGTCGAGCGGATTGTAACGGAAGTACCTACCTACAACCGGCTCGCATTACGTCTTGCGAAGGCTGTCGGAATGGAGTACATCGGCATTGATCGGCAGAGTATCCGCAAAGGTGGTAAACTTCACGATCAGATTTTGCTAGGATTGAGCAAATGCCAAGCCTCAGTCGGCGAGGATTCTTCGGGCTCTTAGGCGGCGCTGCTGCTGCGATCGCACTCGACCCTGAGAAGGCGCTCTGGGTTCCAGGTAAGAAACTCATCTCCATTCCAAGGGCGTACGGCGGCGGTCCTCTGCAAGAATTCGTCGTCACCGAGCTAAGCGTTTCGATGGACGAATTCACGGAGATGTACCTTCGGCCTGCAGCGCAACAAATAGTTCGCACGATGGAGCGCGAGTTGCGCGATTATTACCGCTCAGTCGGCATAGCGGGCCCGATGCTTCAGGTCGGTGATCGTTTCACGATCGCGGGAGTGTACAGCTAATGCCTATCGTCTCCGGTATCGGCTCAATTGTTGGCGGCATCCTCGGCGCACACGCTTCGAAGAAAGCTGGCGAAGTCATCAACAATGCCGGCACAGGCTGGGCGGGAACGACGCAGGCCGCTGGTAAAACCGCATCCGACAACACAACCGCGGCAGCCAACGCCGGCGTCACAGGAATCAACACAGCGACGGGGGCGGGAGTTTCCGGAATCAACTCGGCAACCGGAACTGGTGTTCAAGGTATCAACGATGCCACGGCTGCGGGTCAAGCCGGCGTTTCAAAAGGCGTGCTCGATGCGAACACGGTAGCCGGCAACCTGCTCGGCGGGCAGCTTCAGAATCTGAGCCCATACACGCAAACGGGATGGACCGGAACGCAGGCGCTTCAGAACCAGGTCAACAATCCCTTCAAGGCTCCGACTGCGGAAGAGGCGGCAGCTACGCCGGGCTTCCAGTTCCAGCTTCAGCAGGGTCTGCAGGGACTCCAACGCCAGCTCGGCGCGACAGGCGGCGGGGCGACCGGCGGCACGCTAAAAGCTTTGACGCAGTACGGCCAAGGCGTCGCATCTACGTACTATCAGAACGCGTTCAACAATGCGCAGAATGCGTACAACACGAACACGAACACGGCAGCGCTCGCAAGCGGCCAAGGTCTGCAGGCTTCTGGACTGGCGAACCAGGCAGCACAGAATTACGGAAATCTTTTCAACTCGAATACGATGGGCGGCGCACAGTTCAACGCCGGGCTTGGAATGCAGGGCGCCACAGCCGCCGGTGGGCTCGGACTGCAGGGCGCGACGGCCGCCGGCGGATTGGGATTGAGTGGCGCGACAGCGGCGGGCGGGCTCGGACTGAGCGGCGCTGCGACCGCAGGAAATCAACTCATCGGATCGACCGAAGCGGCTGGGCAGTTCGGAATGCAGGGAGCCCAAGGCAAAGCGGCGGGGATCATGGGCGCGGCGAATGGAATGAACCAGGCCATCAGCGGATTCGGCAATATGTTCAACCCGATGTCGAGCTTCTCGAATCCGTCAAGTTGGCTTGGGTTTGGTGGCAGCTCAGGCGGCGGTGGCGGAATCGGTGGCGGCGGTGGCGTTAGCAATCCATTCGGGTATCCTTCGGTGAATCCTGGATACAACTACGGCGGATCAATGGTGGCTTACTAATGGGCGGACTTCTAAACGCAATCGCGCAAGGGCCACAGCCCGTACAGATCGCGAATCCTCTGCAGCGCCAAGCTCAGATTGCTCAGGTGCAGAATCTCCAAGGTGAAGCGCAAGAGCGAAATCTTCTTATCGAACGGCAGCGTCGCGAAATGGCATCACAGGACGCGATCAGCAAAGCATGGGCGGCGGCCGGCGGAGATCTCGACAAGACCGTCGAGGGCGCAGTTCAGAACGGCGCGCTACCTGAGCATGTGGTAGCGCTGCAAAAGCACGTTATCGAAACCAAAGAAAAACTACAGAAGCTCAAAACCGATGAGCTCGAAACGAACATCAAGCACGCCGACATCGCCGGCGGCCACATTAACGCACTGCTGCAGCAGCCCGAAGAGCAAGCGGCGCAGGCGTGGACTCCGCTGATTTCCAGCCTGATCCAAAAAGGTGATCTCAAAACCGAGGATATGAAGGCGGCCGGGCTCGACCCGATGCAGTACCCAGGTCACGCAGCGGCGCAGAATTTCCTACTCGGGATGAACGGTTACAAGGGCGCGGCGGCGCAAGCGCTTGCGGAACGCAAAGCCAAGGTCGAGGAATCGACGGCCGCCACGGCTGCAGCGAAAGAATCCCGCGAGGCAAAAACCGCAGGCTTTGAACTCGGACAGAAGGAACGCGCCGCGGCGATCGCGCAGACCGCCGGTCTTGAAGACAAGACCCTTAATCCCCAGGTAGGACAGGCCAAGTTCGATCAGTTCCTGCAGGCTCATCCGGAGATGGCGAAAGAGCTCGGGCCACAGTGGAACCCGAACGCGATCGCAATGCTACAGCGCCAAGCGGTTCCAGTCGAGAAACAGCCAGAGTTCGATCTAAAAGGAATCGAAGCAGCCGCGGCGAAGTCTTCGAACCCGGAAGGCGACGCTGCGATGATCGACAGCGTAATCGATCCTAAATCCCACGCCGATCTCAACAAGCGCACAAGGGGGTTAGTGGCAACAGCGCGCGCGAACGGAATGCCGCCGGCAGCGATCGCAGGAATCTTGAAAGACGGAGCGGATCAGATCGGACGCACTGAAACCGCAGTCGCGACTGCAAAGGCGACGGCTCCGATCAAGATCTACACGGCAGGCGCGGAAGCAACGGCGCGCGGGAATGCGATGAATCCCGGAGCCGACGCGATCGACATGATGGCCGAGAAGACGCTCGCAGGACAGCCGCCACCTGCGGGCCGCAATCCGATGCTGCTCGGGCAAGTGTACAAACGTGCGGCGGAAATCGCCAAAGAGCGTGGCATGACGGCTCAGCAAGCTGTGATGGAAGGCAACGCGGCGCACGCGAATGTACTGGCTCTCAACTCGGTCACAAAGCAGTACGAGACGCTGAAGCCATTCGGGGAGATGGCCGAGAAAAACGCGAAGGTGCTAGAACAGAAAATGGACGCCGTAAGCGACCTCGGCACTTCGTTACTGAATACTCCGTTGCGCGAAGTCGAACAGAAATTCGGCAGCACGAAGGTAACGGCAATGAAAGCGGCGATGATGCCCGTTCAGGCCGACTTCGCGAGGATCTTGAATTCGCCTACCGGCGCCGGCGTCCTTTCCGATGACGCACGCCATGAGATGCAGAAGGCGGTATCAGAAGGCGCGACCGTGGGGCAGATCAAGGCGGCGCTCGACGTGTTTCGCACGGACTGGCGCAACCGCAAAGAGACGTACGATAAGGCTCTGCAGGACCTGAAAGGCAAAACGGTAGCTGGTGGCGGGACGCCAGCCGCAACGGCCACGCACACGTACAACCCGCAGACGGGCAAGATCGAAGTCATCAACAAATAAATGCCGGATAAAATCGTCCACATCGAAGGTGTTGGCGATGTCGCTTTTCCGGACTCGATGTCTGATGATCAAATCGGCAGCGTGATCCAAAAGCAGCACGCCGAATTGAGCCAGCCAAAGACGGAAGAAAAGCCCGGCGCGCTCGCTCGCTTCGCCTCCGCCTTCGACCCTCGGCCGCTGATCAAACAGATCTTCAAACCTGCAGAAGATCCCAACGAAGACGGATTCACGTCGCTTGCAAAGAATCTGCTGGGCATCGGAAAGAACCTCGCGAACGCTCAGGGACGCGAGTACACCGAAGCCACCAAGGCGTACAAGGAAGGTCGGACCAAAGACGCGATCGCGCACGGCATCGCAGCGCTTACGCCCGTCCTTGGGCCAATGTCCCAGGACGCAGCCGACAAGATCAACAGCGGCGATGTGGCGGGCGGCGTTGGTGTCATGGCGAGCATGGCAGCCCCCGAAGTGGTCCGCGGGCTGCCTACGACGGGAAAAGCGGCCATACAGGCGGCCAAGGCTGCCCCACGAGCAGCGCTCAAGTTCGCGGCAGCCGTTCCTGAGATCCCAGGAGTGGCGATAGACGTGGCGGGCGCTGCAGCGCCGCCTGTGGCTCATATGATGAACCTTGTAAACCGAGCCACGAGGACAGCGCGGACTATCGATAAGATCATTCCGCCGGCCGAAACTCCGGTTTCTCGGGTTGCGAACGCATTCGACCCCGCAACTGCAAGGATCCAATCGCCTCCAGTCGACCCGCGTGTCGCTCGTGTGGCCGATGCATTTAATGCAGAAACGGCGTGGCCCGCTGATACGGAAGGAATTCCGCCGGCGAGGATGGCTCCTAGTACTTTTGTTCCACGTGGAACACCGGCAGACGTGGAACCGACCATGATCCCGCGAGGGACATCTCCGGAAGTGCCACCGGGCGGACAGCCGCCGGCACCACCAGCCAGCGGACTGCAGCCTATCCCGCCTGAGCCACAGCCTCAAATGCAAGGGCCTATACCGTACTCGCAGAGCGTCAATCCGGACGTGGCTCGTACGCTCATTGAAGGGACGCAGCGGGAAGCCGGCAAAGCTGGCATTCAGACCCTGCGGAGAGTGCCTATCGAGCACATCGAAGGTGACCCAGGAAACACGATCTATCCCGACCGAGTCGAGGAATACCAGAAAAACGGGTATGCCGTTCATCCGGAACTGCGAGCGAATCCGGAAGGCGGGTTCACGATCAACGAAGGGCACCACCGAATCCTAGCGGATGTTCGCAACGGCAAGGATACAATTCTCGCCTGGACTCCGGAAGACGCCGCGGCGGAGCGGATCAAGGAAATAACTCGCCCGGATACGATGGCGGAAACCATGAAGGACATGCCGCCGGCGATGCGAACTGCAGCGGCCGACGCGAACTATCGAGCCATCAAAGAAGGCGCACCAGCGGCCGACGCGGGGCCGGTGTACGAGTCAGCAGCACGCGCCAACAAAATCGAGACACTCGGCAAACATCTACTTGAGCGCGGATTCACACCAGAAGAAATGCGCCAGTTCCCACCAGCGAAGCTAAAAGAAGGGCTTGCGCAAAAGGTTAAGGAACTCGGCATCAATCAGACCGGACAGATCTCAGATAAGAGCATTTCTGACTTACTGAGATGGATGGAAATAAACTCTAAACCTTAGTACCTTCGGGTGATTGCGCACATGCTCATGTGTCCAGTATTATTTGGACATGAGCAACTCGGTGGTGCGATATTTCCCGGAGCGAGGCGAGTTTGTTATGGCGCATATGCCTAGGGAATTCAATTCGTACGGCACAAAGTGTTCCTATTGCGGAATGATCTACTACGCGATGCGCGGGACGATCTGTGCATCGCCGATTGACTTCACCGAACTACAACTGCGGCTCTCTAGAAAATGCGGAGAATGCGGCTCTCCGATATTCGAAAGGTTCATATGAACAATCTCTGTAACGAATCTGAACTGCAGAAAATCCTAGTCGTGATGGGCAAGCGCACGTGTGCACCTTTGACAATGCGAAGTCCATCAGAGATCATTAGGGGAGTGGCAACGGTGACGCACCAGCAACAGGAACAGGTGATCAAGCTCGCCCGTCGTACGTCGACGGGGCGCGGTGATCTTCTGCGTCTCGCGCGGGAATGTGCTCAGGACGGCTCTATCGTTGACATCAAACAGCTCGACCGCTTCGCGGCGGCGGACGTGATTGAGACGTTGCGCAAGTATGAGTACTACACGCACGCGATGAAAGCAGCATGAGCACGTGCTACACTCTTCGGGTATGAAGAAACCCAAAGAAGTTTCCCGCCCAAACAAGCACGCATCGTTTTTTTCTGACGCTGGACTTCGGCAAATTCGCCGGGTTGCTCGGAGGCTCGACATCTCGGTGTCACAATTCATTGCAGACTCTGCTGAAGCAGCAGCCCGGAAAGCCCTCGAAAAGAAAGTCGCTTGACCACCTGAGCACGTCCGTGTAGACTACTCGCAGGAGAATCGTTAATGCGTCAACATCCAAAAATTGCGGGCAATTCGCCCACTGATCAACTGAACCGCGCGTACTTCGCCGGCTTGTCAGACGTCGTCCTCACCCTATGGACCGGCATGTTCGGTTTCAATGGCGAGGTCAAGATGGGCCAAGCCCGCAAACTCGCCGGCGAACGAATGGCCGCGAACGGCGAGAAAGTGACCCAAGCCGATCTTACCGGTATGGCTCCGGACGCCTGGATTGCGGCACTCATCGCGGGCGGGTACGAAAAGTTTTCCTACGTAGGAGAGAAACCGGAAGACTACACGACCATGCGGCCGGGCGATCATGATCCCACTGGCGTGATCCCCGATTACGACGGGACCACGCACACCGGCTTGGTGAGCGCGAATCCGGCGGACTGGCCGCCATACACCGGACCGAACACCACCGTCGATTACGTCGGCCTGCGTGCAAACGCGGAAGGTCAGTACAACGTGATCAACGGCGCCGAGAACGTATTCAACAAGGGCGACCACTTCAACCAGGATGGTGTGGAGTACGAGTTCCTGGGCAAGATCGGCCAAAATCCGCCGATGTACTACTGGCAGATCTTGGGTAAGGCGTAAGCGAATTCTTCGCAAGGGGAAGCCCGGCGTCGTTCCTGTGTGCTATCTGACGGGGGAGAAAACGACGCCGGGCAAATTTAAAATGGTTTTATGACATACCACTAGAAGAAGGGCTTGCAGTTTCGGGAGGTGTTAGCCGTGCGAATCCAGTTGGTCACGGCCTAGAGGCGCTCCGGTAACCCAGTGCGGATACGGTTGGAGCGCTGCTCACATCAAGATTGGAACCGAATGGCCCACAATGCTGGCAGTGCCCGGAGCGGTCCGCAACGCTCCGGTTTATTCAGAAAGGTTTTCATGAAACGAATTCTGCTCATCGCCACGTTGCTACTTCCGCTGATCGGATGTGGAACGTTCTCGACTCTCAAAACAATCGTCGATGTAACGGAGTCGGCCATCCCGATTATTCAGTCGGCCGGCGTTCCGATTCCAGCCGAGGTTCCTGAATACGTCGCGGCGGTCGCGAACTGCATCGGCTCACAGACGGGCACGCCTAACGCTCAGCAGATCCTCGCGATCTCAGGATGTCTCCTTCAACAGATCGCGCCTGTGCTCGGTCCTGGAACTCCCCAGAAAGTCGTGATCGTAATTGCTGCGATCAACAAAGCAGTGAGCGATTATCTCGCTCAGAATCCCTTACCGCCGGCTGCTGTTCCGACACCTCGCGCTGTGAAACCGCCGGTGCCGTTGAGCGCTTCTGATGCGGCGCAGTTTGAGAAGCTGCGGACGCGTGCGGCAGCGACCGCGAGCAAGGCTCACTCACTCGCGCAACATTCGCTGGTGACCAAGTGAAAGTACTTCTAGCGATTGCAGTGCTCACGCTAAGCGGCTGCATGTTCCGAAACGTTCCTGTGCATACAGCGCTCGACCGAACGGTGTGCCCCGATCCGCCTCCAGTTCATCCCGATGCTATCATCGGATCTACGCCGTGCACCGTGTTGCCGGAAACCAAAAAATAATGTGGTGGCGAAAACGACCTTCGCAGTTAGATCGAATCGAAAGGACACTTGGAATAATGTCAGTTGACCTCACGAAATTGAAAGCTCAAGCAGATGCGACCGCAGCGTCGCAGGCTAGGGCAATCGCGCTTTTGACGGCGCTAGTAGGCCAGACGGTAACGCAGGCGGACATCGACGCAATCACCAACGAACTGAAGACGTCGACCGATGCAGAAGACGCCGAAGTGGCGAAAGACACGCCGCCGGCGCCGACCGTCTAACGACTTTCGGGGAGCGTTCGCCTCATGCTTGTCGCGCCGCTAACACGCGACTTGGAGCACTCCCCGAATCATTCTTTCCCAACTGCAGGGGATGGCTGCAGCGTTCAGTACCCTGTGGAATTGACTGGTTCCCGCGCGTCGTGGCTCGTGATGGTGACGCGGCGCGCGGTTAGCTTCCTGCCGTGATACACTTTCCCCATGCATCTACCAAGTGTGAGCTGGGAACACGTTCAGATCTTCCTGAGCGGTTCCACGGTACTCGCCATTGTGGCCCACGCGGTTAACACCTATCCGACTCCGAAGAGCCCGCTCGGCCAGTGGTTTCTAGGATGCATTCAGTTCGCTGTCGGGCAGCGGCTGCAGGGTAAACAGACCATCGGCGGTCAAGATAACGTCACGCTGCTCGCCAAGCAAGCCATCGACCCGCCCGCCAAGCTCGAAGTCATCGCTGAAACCGCCAAGAAAGCCGAATGACTCCGGGCGAAATTATTCACCTCGCAGTAAGCGGCATCGTGGCCCTGGTGTGTCTCTACGTGCGCGCAGAGGCGAGCAAGGTGAGCAGTAAAATAGACACAGTGCGAGGCGAACTCTCCGACAGGATTTACAAGCTTGAACTAAAGAATTTCCAGGACGACAGCGCCGTGAAGGACTGGGCGCGGCAGGAGCATCAAAACTTGCGCGACTGGATCGACAGATATTACCAACCGCGAGCGGCCGGACGGTGATGATTCCAAACGATCGGCCTATTGGCCTAAAACCTGCAAGTAGTCTGGACATGCCACAGCAACATGTCAGCCTTGAGCAACACTCACGTTTCTTCAAAGGGGCCAGTACGGTGCTGTTGTGGCTCGCAATAGCGTCGTGTGTCGGCGCAGTCGTTGACGTGATGCTGAAGCACCTGTAGTACTATCGTAATCGGTACATTTAGGGTATTGCACACATGTGCATGTGCGCCTATACTTATCACATGGCGCAATCACAAAAATTCCGTATTGAAGTTACCGAGGAGCATCGCCAGCGAGCGGCTGCCATCCTTCCATCAAGCTTGCAACAAACCGAAGTTGCCCAAGCTATCGCTGACGCAGAGCAGAGAGGCTATGTGATCGGGCTCAAGGCCACACGCCTGATAATCAGCGATCAACTGGAGCGACAAGTCATAGAAGCTGAGAATTTCATTTGCTCTGGAGCCAGAGTATGACACTCAAAGAGCTTGCAGCGGCGCTTACTAGACTTGCGGAAGTTGACCCGCACGCCGAAGTCTATTTCGAGATGGAAGCCACACCACAGCCGAAGGAAGCACTGCGGCGTGTGTGCTCACTTGTTAAGCGAAACGATTACGGCAGGGTGACTCCGAAGCCTTCGAAGGGGACCTATGTCGTCCTCGGATAAACCGCAGTCTGTACCTCCTCTCACGCTCGAAGAAGCCATCCAGCAGATGAACACTATGGCGTCGATGGGCTGGGGAAACGAGCGGCACAAGAACCATCAGAGGTACTTGGACGCAGTCGCGCTATGGCGCAAGCTTCGCGATGCGAAGGCCAAGGCGGTCGCGGAAGGTGTTGAAGCTGATTTCGATCCGCGGGACGACTACCGCAAATGAGCCAGCACGCCGTTCGCATACTCAGAAATCTTCAAGGTCATATCGAACGCAACGGCTCGACGGACGCCGGCACGATCGCAGTCCTGAAACAGGTCATCGGGATTCTGTCGAAGCGATTTAAGCTGATTCCAAAGAAGCGAGCGAAGGCGCGGCGCGGCCCGATGCGTGACCCGAAGTATCGGCGATGGTGCACGATTCAATGGTGCGTCGTGTGCCGCCTGCTTCCCGAAGATAAACGCGAATCGGCGCATTGGCCGATTGATCCGGCTCACACTAGAAATAATGGACAGTCCAGCAAAGGTCCTGATTCATCTTGCGTGCCGCTATGTCGCGCGCATCATCGTCAGTATGACGCTGGACGCGCCACATTCGAGCGCACGCACGGTGTTGACATGGAAGCGCTCGCGAAAGAGCACTACTCGCGATACCTGCAAGAAACAGGAGCAAAATGAAACTCTTCGGGATTCGTCACAAGCCAAGCGGCCGTCTGATGCCACAACTGAAAGGGCGGGGATTTACTGGGCTCAACTTCCACGCTGATGGATTCGAGAAAGAATTCGCCAAAAACAAATTGCGCGTCGAGCCGAGACTGTTCGCGCGAGAAATCGGAGCGCGGCGAGCGCTCGCAGCGTGGCTCAAAGGCGAGTGGAAACCAGAGTACTCGGCTGGAGATTATTACAGCGATTCGGAGCTTGAGGGACACTTCCCGCCGAGCCTGCCTCCAGCAGACCGAATAGCGACGGACATGGAAATCGTTGAATTCAGGTTGACCGAGCAGCGAAATCGACAGTCTTAGTACCTTTTGGTGATTGAAGCGAGCAAAACGAGAGGACACAATTGAGCATGGCGAATGAAGACAAAGGCGAAGAGACTTTGGCGAAAGCGGTAACGGTATTGATAACTCAGCTGGGCTTGGACCCCACTACAGCGATGATTGCTCTGTTTCCGCTGACGGCGCACGCGGCCCTATCGGCTGGAATAACCAAGCAGGGGTTTGTGGAAACCGCAGGCATGACATTTGACGCCGTAGCGTTCGACCTAGTAGAGAGAGCATTTTCTAAAGGGTAATTATGGCGAAACTCAGAGCTTTGAAAGCATCGCGGCGCGTGGTCATCACGCGCAGTTTCAGCTACAAGCTGAACACCGGCAACTACCAGAGCGTCGATTTCTTTTGTTCGCAGCGAGCGGAATGCTTCGAAGCGGACGCCGAGGAAACCTCGCGCAAGGTGTACGCATTCTGCAAGCGCGAAGTGTTGCGCGATGTGAACGAATTCATCGAAGAGAATCGTCCGCTGACTTCGGAAGAGATCCGCGCAAAGAAAGACGAAGTGCAGACGACCTTACGAAAGGCTGGTTAATGGGACTCACTAAGCAGGCAGCGAGCAAGGCTATCTACCTGGCCATCAAAGATTATTCGATCTGGCAAGAGCTCAAGCAGCGTGTCGATGGGTGCGAGGAAATCACCGTCACGAATCCGAAGAGCAAAGAGGTTCTGACCAAGTACGGCTATCACTATCGCGACCTTGAGGGCTACGTCGTGAAGCTGGAAAAGTACGACCGCAAAGACGAAAAATCGGGTTCGCGATACTTCGGGTTCAAGATGCACATGGTCGAGGGCGCGGACACGTTCATCCTCGACATGCCGTATCACAGCATGATCCTGCGCAGGTTCCTGCGCATCGCGCCGAACGTCGACTGGGCGCGTCCGTTGAGCTTGACGGTGTTCCGCGGAAAGAAGAAAGGCCAAGGCAGCGAAGAGACTGGAATCTGGTTTCGCCAGGACGGCGCGACCGTCAAATCGTTTTACACTCGCGATCAGCCGAACGGAATGCCGGCAGCGAAGCAAGATCAGCATACTCAGGAATGGGATTTCAAGGCGCAACACAGTTGGTTGGTGGATCAGCTGATTAACTGCACGGCGCCGGAAATTTTGGCGATCGCGAAAGATGCATCTCGCGATGACCACAGCGAAGCGGAGGAGCCTGAATCAACGCAGGACCATCGCGACGGCGCCGGCACGAACACGGCCGAAGAGTGGGGAATCACAGACGACGATGTACCGTTTTAAAGCTTCGCTCGGCACGATTCGGAGCGCCATCCGTTTCAGACCGAGCAAAGAACCTCAGCGCTTCACTAGCGTCGACGCCTCCATGTGAGGCGCTGGGGATTGAGAATTGAAAAGGAGAAACGATGTCCGACGTAAAGCAACTGACAACGGCAGCCGCGGGGATTGCGGAACTGCTTGAACCGCTACAGCCTGATCAGCGACAGAAAGCCATTGATGCGGCGCTAGTTCTAGTGAAGCCTGCGCGGGCCGCGCGCAGTGACAAAGGTAAGCCACGAAAGAACGATGGAAATCTACCACTCATCGGAAATCTTGGCGGTGTCGAGTGAGCGCATCACTATTCGTAATCGAGCAATCGCTTGTCGACCTCGAAGAGCTTCGCGCGACGCTGGTAGATGAAGGCGATACGGAAGCTGTTGCGGCCGTCGACCAGCAAATCGTCGAATGGCAAGATAGGACTCCTGTAAAGGTGGCCAGTTCTCGGGCTTTCGTTCTTCAGCAAGAAACCCTGGTGGGGGCGTGCAAGGCCGAAGAGGATCGCATCAGAGCAATTCGGAAGCGCGCCGAATCGAACATTGAACGCTACAAGGCGTACTTGTTGGCAGTTATGCAACGCTTCGACATCAAGGAACTCAAGGCGGAAAACATCGGCGGGTTTCGCCGGCAGGGAAACGGTGGCTTTGAGCCGTTGGATATTCCCGAATGGCCGAAAGACTCATCGGGAAACTTTGAGGCTCTACGTGCACATGATGCAGGCTTGGTGAACTTCCCTAGCGACTTCCCTGTCAAAGCTCTATATGTTCCAGATACTGAAAAGATTCGCGAAGAATTAAAGCGTCGCGTCCTGTGTCCAGAGTGCAAAGGAGGAGATGTTCGTTTAGACGAACACGACACGCAGGCGGTCGACTCTTCTACTTGCCCTCGCTGCCACGGCGAGCGCACGGTTCCTGCGACAGTTGAAGGGGCTCGTCTACTTCCGCGCGGCGAGCACTTAAGGGTGATCTAATGGACAGTAACCCGCGCGTGTGTCATCGCTGTAACTGGATTCCTACCGAATGCGCCGGCTTGATCTTTCGAGCCGTGCGAGCTCGCCAAGTTTCGCCGGCGTGGTGGCGAATGATGTTGGGACTTTAAAAGGAGAACGGATGGCAAGCACCAGAACGATCAGCACACCGGAAGCGCCGGCGAAGAGTATCAAATTCAACGGCGCAAGAATCACTGAAATCCACCGAGTAGACACAGCCGGCGGCCACGTCAAGTACGCTTGCGGACTCGGACAGGGATACGAAAAGCTCTTCGAAAAGATGGGCTGGAGCATTCCAGGGGAGAAAACGAAAAGCGAAAAGTTTGAAGGTAAGTTCGAAGGCGGCTGGCTCACTCACTCGGCCAGCGACAAGCTGATCGACGCCGAATACCAGATTGGGTACCTGGTGCTCAGCGACTTCGAAATGATCCGGCTGGAAATCGAAGGCAAAAAGAAGAAGGGGTTCCGCCGTGAGCTTCGGTTCAAGGCGACCTTCAAAGAGCAGGACGCGTGCGCGAAGCTCGAAGCGTACATGTTCGAAAGCGACAACGCGCGCGGGCCGCTAAAGGTCACCTATTACCCGGAACAGGTTCAGGAAGTCATCGACCTATCTAGCGACGAATCGCGTCAAGCGGTACTTGACGACGGCGAAGAAACCGGAACGCTCGCCAGTGCTCGGCAGATGGGCGCCAAGCGCGGCCGGCTGAATTCCGAAGCCAACTGATCAGATGGGAGCCGAGCAGACACCAGCAATTGTTCGGCTCATTCTGAAAGGTCACATTCCCGCAAAGAAGAATCTAAAACGTCCGTGGGTAAACCGGAAAACCGGAAAGCTGACGGTGATCATCGATCGCGACATAAAAGCGCAGATCGACGCTCTTACCTTCCAGGCGCGCAAGCAGTGGCGACGGCCGCCCGCTGAGCATCCTGATGTCGATTTCGAATTCTTCGTCATCAATGCCGGCGCCGACACCGACAACATGTACACCACCATCCTCGACGTGCTGCAAGAGGCCGGCGTGATCGTGAACGACAATGTCAACAGGTTCAACGGAACGAAGGTTATCCATCCGGCAGTGGTAGGAGCACACGAAGGTGTGATCATTGATATTTCAGAAAAGCAGGCCGCCTTGATCGTCGAAAACGAAAGCGCTTGAAATGCTATCCTGATTGATGTAGTCTGTTTGTGGCCGCAAGGCTCACGTGGGCCTGATCTCCCACGTGTAACGGAAATCAGCGGGGCCGACTCGACCCGGCTCCGCTTTGAAAGGTCGAGGACATGAAACTATCCCGCGGCGCTCGAGCCTGTCTCGCCGTCCTAAAATCATACCTGGGCGGCAAGAATCACTGCTGGCCTTCTCAGAAGACAATCGCCCGCGAAATGAAGCGGTCAAAGCGGTCGGTTATCCGCTACATCGAAGAGCTTCGGCGGGCGAAAATTGTCACCTCGGTCAGGAGCAACAGGAACTCGGTGTACGTCTACACTTTGCAAGGCGTTTTGTCACCTCGGGTGTCACCTCGGATTGTCACCTCGAAGGCGATCCATCCTAATATGAACTCAAAGTCTTATGAACAGGGAAGGAAGCCAGCCGTGCGCGAAGAAACCAAAAACCACCACGAACCGGCAGAGCGACCAGCGGCTGAAGGATTCTTCAAGGCACCAGTGTTGCCCTGCGTCATTCCGGAGGCTCCGCAGAAACCAGCCGTGACGGCGCAAGAACGCGCGCTTTACGCTCGGTTCCAGCGGGAGTATCCATTCGCATCCCCGAATCAGTTCGCATCCTACAAACGCGATTGTGAGGCAGTAGCATGATCAGCGAAGCGAAACTGCGAGAGATTGAGTTGCTGGCGGAGATGGGCAGCAAAAGCCCATACGATTGTGGAAAATTCAACCAAACGTACGGACCGATAACAGCCCTGGCGCTCACCAAGGCGCTTAGGGAAGCGACCGCAGTCATGCGTATAGTCTCAAACAGACATCGCGTATCGTGTGTTTGCGAAGCGTGTGAATGGATGCGTGAATGGCGTGGCGAGAGCGATAAACAAGGGGAGGCATGATGCATTCCGTAGAAAAGCGGCTAATCGATGCGGCCATAGCTGTAGCGCGAGCGGAATTGCTACTCCGTGAAGACCGCGAAAAATGGAGCGTATTGGTTGACGCTCACAACACGGACAGTAGTCCAGTGTGTATCGTCTCCAGAAATGCAATTGACGAAGATGAAGTGTGCGAATTATGCATCCAGTTCAGGAAGACCAGCCAACGAGCAGCGCATCTGCGGTTGCGGGCCAACGCGAGGCGGCGTGCTATAGCGGCATATAGCGTCTTCGCGCGAACGCTCAACACACGAACGACGAACGATGGCGCTGAAGAGCGCCAGTGCAGTTAAATCAACTACCACGGAAGAGAAAGCCTGAGGCATGAGCAACTACTGGGCAAAAAAGGAAGCCAGAATGCGGGGGAGCAGGAAAGAACCGCGCAGAAAGATCAGTCCGTTATCGGATGCACACCCGGCATGGATGAATGGGGCTCACAGTGGAATGGATTTAACGGAGATTCACCAAGTTGGAGCGGAGAAGTTCGGCGTAATCTGGCTGGGCGCGAATCGCGTTGCCGTAGAGGCGTTCACCAATTGCGGAGTCACTCCTGCCACGGACAAACTGCGGGAAGCGCTGTCGCTGGCGGTCTACCGAGTGCTTGAGGGAGTTGTCGAAGCGCGCACGCTCCAATCGACGGCAACAGAACGCGCTGAAGGAAGCGCGAAAGAAGTAGCAGGAGATCCTCCGAAAGGGGCAGAATCAGAATGAGCGAAATCAGACGACGACCAGAATGTGATGACCATGAACGCGTTGGGGATTGTCCACACTTCATAAATTGCGAAGCGATGGGGCGTTGCAGAGAAAAGACAGCGATGGAGATTTGCCAAACGTGTTTTGGAAGCGGCTATCATCATCGTTTCGCGAGGAATTGGCCATGCCCCAATGGGTGTTTGCCACCCGGTAACAGAATTAGCGAACAGCTTTCAGCTTATGGAATAGCCAAAATAATCAGCAGCCACGCGCCAATGAACGCAGCGTTCGCAATCGTCGACTTGATTCAGTCAGAACGATCCCTAGCGCGTTCGGGTTTCACTTACCCGCACATGTGCCGGGATGGGCATCCTGAAATCGGCCACAGCGACAACAGCAGCGAGATGTGCCCATTATGCCGAGCGCGTGCAGATACCGACGCTCTGCGCATGTGTTGCGACAACGCCGAACGGTCTTACATGGCGGAGCGGGACAACAGCTTGCGATTGGTAGCCGAGCGCGATGCGGCGCGTGCAGATGCTGACGGGCGAGTAGCTGAAGTGCTGGAAGCCTACAGCAAACGACCGACGCGGAAAGAGTACGATAAGGCGCTCCGAGATGTGGCGGAACTGGTGAAGGCGCTGCTTGGATTGCGGAGCCAATTGCCTTGGGAGTGCTCATGCCACGAATCCTACACAACGCGCGAGAAGAATCTTGGGTATCGATTCAAGGACCCAGATTGCTTGTACTGCGATCTGGATGACGCGCTGAAGGCTGCTGATGCCGCCCTCGCCAAGCACTCCGAAGCTCCAAAGGCATCGTAATGCAGCGAGACTCAAACGGCGGCCACAAGATACCGGACATCAATCCAAACTGGCCGGCGTGCATGTGCTGCTCGGACACCGGCATCGAAGGCGGAGAGCTTCCGCCACATCCGCACGCGCGAGAGTACAACTACTGCGGATGCCCGGCAGGAAAGAAACTGCGGGCGGCCGACGCTGACGCGATGGTCCGAGGTCTGGCCGGCTTACTTCCACAGGAAAACGCGAAGCGCGACAAACTTTTGAAGATCGGAGCAAAATCATGAACAGAAACCGAAAAATAGAAGCAGCGATAAGCCTGTTGCGAAGGAGCGAAGTCGTGAAGCCTCAGACAATGGGCAGGCTCGGCGGACTGCTGCACAGCCACCAAGACCGCAAAGCATGGCAACCGATTTCAGAAACCAGGAAGATTGCGCAACAGCAGCGGCGAGCGGAATACCTCCGAGAGGTGGGAAGGATGGAACCATGAACAGGCTGATAAAGACCCGAAGGATCGAGACGGTATCGACTAAGAACCGTTTTTACAAGCACATCGGAGAAATGGCTATGATGACTCCGCTCCAGATCGCGCAAGCGAACCCAGCGAACGACGTCGAGCCCGTTCCGCCGGCGGTGGTGCTCGTGAAAGACGGCGTAGTAACCTTGGAAGGCAAGCGGCGCGGCATCAAGCTATGAATCCTGGACCCCATACCGCTCGGTGACCCCATGCCACTTACAGGAGAGCAGCGATATTGTTCGGCGACCACGCGGCAAGGAAAACCATGCCGACAGCCGGCAATTCGCGGCGCATCAGTCTGTAAGATGCATGGAGGGAACGCTCCGCAGGTTCGCAAGGCGGCGGCGCTTCGGCTGGCGATGCTTATTGATCCTGCAATCGGTGTCATTCTTGGAAATCTGAAGGACCGGAAGAAAAACCCGTCTGTAGCTCAGCGGGCGGCCGAGGACGTTCTTGACCGCAACGAACTGCTGAGCGCGACCAAGATCTACATCGGTGGCGACCCCGATGCACCTGTACATGTTAAATTTGACGTTGACAACTTAACCGATGAGCAGCTCGAACTTGCCCTCAAATTTGCCCGAACTATTCGCGTCGATCGGGAAGGACCCGGAACGGGCGATAGCAGCCCTGGAAGCGGGGAAGGCTAAGCGAGCTCAGCAATTCCACACTCTATTCCCTGATGCTGGGCCTCATCGGCGAGAACTCTACCCCAAGCACCTCGAATTCTTCGCGGCCGGAGCCACTTTCAAAGAGCGGCTATTCATGGCCGCGAACCGCGTCGGTAAGACCGTCGCGGGCGCGTACGAAACCACCTGTCACATGACCGGGCTCTATCCGGCGTGGTGGGAAGGCAAGCGATTCGACCATCCAACAGCTTCGTGGGCATGCGGTCACGACGGGAAGACGACCTTCGAAATCGTTCAAGGAATTCTGCTCGGCTCGGGCGAAACCGGCGGCATGATCCCAGTCGAAAAGATCGTGCACAAGACAGCCAGCCGCGGCGGCCCGGCAGGTGCGATCGATACCGTCTGGGTTCAGCACGTATCCGGCGGAAATTCGAAGCTCGGATTCAAGGGCTACGAGCAGGGGCGGCGATCGTTCGAAGGGACGGCGAAGCATTTCATTTGGTGCGATGAAGAGCCACCGGAGGATGTGTACATTGAAATCCTCTATCGCTTGCTGACCACCAAGGGCAGCGCGTTCACGACATTCACGCCGCTACTCGGACGCTCGGCAGTCGTCAACAGCTTCTATGAATTGACCGATGAGGAACGTCTCGAAAAATCCAAGTGCGTGGTGCAAGCCGGCTGGAACCACGTTCCGCACTTGGACGAAGCCGAAAAGAAAACGCTGATCAGGAACACGCCGGCGTATCAGATCAAAGCTCGAACGGAAGGCGAGCCCAGCCTTGGAAAGGGCGCCATCTATCCGTTTCCTGAAGAGCAGATAGCAGTCGATCCGTTTGAGATTCCAAAGTTTTGGCCGCGGGCCTACGGGCTCGATGTTGGATGGGAAAGGACAGCGTGTATCTGGGGAGCGCAAGACCCGAGCACGTTGACGGTGGTTCTTTATGACGAGTATTACGAGCAAGGTGGACCGCACAATGCGCCTAGAAATCACTCCGCGGCTATTCGTGCTCGCGGCGCTTGGATTCCTGGCGTTGTGGACCCTGCGTCAGCTTATCATCAGCTGCAGCCGTTTGATGCTTTGGGCCTTGACCTCAGTCATGCCGAGAACAATGTGGAGATGGGCATACTGGCGGTCTTCGAACTCATGGCGGTGGGACGGCTCCGGGTGTTTAAAAGTTGTACAAACTGGTTCGCTGAATTTCGAAAGTATCAGCGCACCGAGCAGTACCCAAACAAACCGCTCAAGCGGGACGACCACCTCATGGACGCGACGCGGTATCTTGTCGTCTCCGGACGTGAGAGAATGATTGTGGAACCTGCACCTGTGAGCACATGGACAGGTCAGCCGAGACATAAAGGCCCTGGAGGATGGATGGCACGATGAGCAGACTTAGCAGGGCAATCAAATTAGGAATCGCATCAGCACACCTAGCGATCGCTCGGCACGAGAACCCATCGCCTGTTGAAGGAACAGAGGCTGCAAAAGTTGTGCCATCGGATCACGATGAAACGCGCGAAGCGAAAAACAACGCCGTCAAAGTTGTAACTCAGCTTCAGCGCTCGGCACGCATTGGAGCGGAAGCATTTAACACTGAAGATCGGCGCAAGGCTTACGAGCAAATCATGCGCGCCGGCCCGCCCTTACCGCAGTTTCTCCAAAATCGACTAACTGGAGAAATCACTACATTCGACGGCAAGCCATTTGTACAGCCAGAGGGACCACAGAATCCTTCGATGCCCCAACAGGGGCGTAGTAAGAGCCAGCAGCGACTCGACCCAGAAGGTTATGTACGTCACAAGAGCCAGCGTTACCCGAAAGAGTGATACAATCCCGCGTAAGGAGATTCAGACATGAATACCAAAGGCCACATGGAAAGCCGGAAGCGCGACGAGGGGATGCACGCGAAGCACATCCGCGAGGATGGCGGCGTGCCGATCACAGGCAGCAAGGGCGCATCGATTCACGGCGAGCACACCGGCGAGATGGCCGACCGTGCGACCGGGATGTGCACCGACAGCGGTAAGGGTGTGATGACCGGCGGGCGCAAGGCTGGCAAGGATAACGATTGATCCCAGGTAAATCAAAGTCGACGGCGCTATTCGGCCCGAACGTGACCACCGGAGGCGTGCATCCGCTCGTAAAGAAAGCCATGATGCCGGTATTGAAGCGCGCGAAAGCTGAGAGCCTGGAGTCTCGCTCGAAGGCAATGGCGGTTCCGCCGAAGCGGAGAAAGTAGATGCCCGGCGATCTGAGGACTCGCATTACGTTCCTGTCGTCGAAGCCGGTTGATGGAAAGTGGCCGATGGATGTATCGATTGACGGTCACGAAACGAAAGTGCACGTAGAGGTCAGAGCAGACGACAGACCGTTTGAGGAGTTTCTGAAAATCTATGTCATGCCGGCCGAGGAGCTGATACGAAATTATGGCTAAAAACTGGATCGCGGGAGCAATCAAGAAACCGGGCGCGCTGCACAAGCAGCTCGGTGTTCCTCAGGGAAAGAAGATCCCGGCAGGCAAGCTTGCGAAGGCAGCGCAAGCCGGCGGCAAGTTGGGACAGCGGGCACGGCTCGCTGAGACTCTGAAGCGGCTGCACAAATAGCATGTACAAAATCACGATCGAGAAAACCGTGTCAGAGGTGCGCTCGGGCAATATGGAGTACCAGATCATCTCAGACACCGGCGGCAAGGACGGGAAGGGCGAGTACGGTTACGTGACCAAGCCCGACCATACTGTAAGCGTTCAGCGCGAGGTTTATTCGCAGGTGGTCGACGATCTTAACTTGGTGGCCGTCATCAACGCCATCAACGGTCAACGCGCGACGTGATACAATCCCGCCTAAGTGGCTTACGATCCGGCTGATCTCATCTCTCAAGCGCAGAAGCGCAAAGCGCAAGCTGAAGCGGCTGACAATCACAACCGCGAAGCAGCCCAGCGTGACCTTGAATTCGCTGTCCTGAAGCAGTGGGACCAATCGCTGCTCGACGCGGCCGAGCGCGAGACTCCGCCGACACCACTACCAGTTCTTGACCGCCTAACAGCGTTTCGCAATCAGGTCATCAATGAAATCCGCCAAGCCAAGCCCGAGCCGTCTGTGGCGCCACGCGGTAGCGGCGCATCAAAGAACACAGCGAAGGTGATCGAAGGCAAGGTACGAGAAATCCTGTACGATTCAGATTCTGACCTCGCATTCATCGAAGCGGCGAAGTACGCCGTCGCGTCTTCGCGTGGTGTATTTTCTCTCGACCCCGAAGTCGTCAACGAAGAAACCGGGCAACAGGTTCCGCGAGTCAACCCAGTCTGGGACCCCGCGGAGATCTTAACCGATCCTTTTGCGATGAAGCCCGACAAGTCGGACGCCAAGTGGCGGCTGCGTCTTCGCGCGATTAGCCGAATCGAGTACAAAGAGCGCTGGCCGAACGCGAAGGCTTTGGCTGCCGATTTCTACGCCAAAGAGTCGGCAGCAGCCGGATGGATGGACCCTAACAGCGACAAAGAAGCTGTGATGATCGCGGAGTACTGGTGTGTCGAAGAGATCGACAAGCCAAACGCGGTAGCGCTGGGCGACGACTACGAAGACGATGCAAAAGTCTGGCCCGACGGAAAGACGTACGCGAAGGATCGAAACGACGCATTCCGCAAGCGACAGAAGGAGCGGAATCACAAGCATCAAGTCGTCTGTCACTTCATCGACGGAGTCGAAGAGCTCGAACCGCCGGTGTATCGCCCTGGTAAAATAATTCCGATTTTCGACGTCGAAGGCGAGTCTTACTGGGTCAATAAAAAACACTACACGCTCTCGCTGACGCGGCCGGCGCTCGACATGCAGTGTGAGTACAACTGGCTCGGTAAGAAGTCTATCGAGATTCTGGGCGTCCAAGCCAACGCGCCGTATTGGTCAACACCGAAACAGGCCGAAGGCCACATCAACCAGTGGAACGACGGCAAGAGCCACTTCGCGCTGCTCTACAACGCTGATCCGACGTCACCAGGCCCGCCACAGCGCCAGCAGATCGACGCACCAATTGAGGCGATCACGCAGGCGAAGGCGATCAAAGCTCAGGAGATGAAAGACGCCATCGGGCTGCAGGACCCGAACCTCAGCGGCGCGCAATCGGCACAGCAGAGCGGCAGCGCGATCGGGCAACTGATCACACAGGGCAACACCGCTACATTTCACTTCCAGGACAATCTAGCGCGCACACTCAAAACCTTCTGCAAAGTGCTGGTGGAGTGGATACCGTTCTACTACGACGTCGAGGAAGAGATTTCGATTTTGAATGCAGACATGACCAAGGAAAAGATCATGATCAACACGCCAGACCCGTACACCGATGAGGAAACCGGAAAGACGTATCAGCACGATCTGACGAAGGGCAACTATGAGCCCATCGTGGACATCGGCCCGAGCTTTGCGACAGCGCGCAAAGAATCGGCGAACTTCTACGGGAACATAGTACACGCGAATCCAGAAGCGTTCTGGCTTGTCGGCGATTTATGGGTGAGAGCGCAGGACTCGGCCGGCAGCGATGAAGCGGCGGACCGCATCAAACGCGCGATCGCGATGAAGATGCCGGGCTTGATTCAAGACGACCCGAACCAGCAGCTTCCGGCCGGAGCGAATGCGCAGTTCATCGCTATGCAGGGCCAGCTGCAGCAGCTTAAGCAGGTTGTTCAGCAACAGGCCATGGAAATTAAGATGCAGGCGGCGCCGAAGATGGTTGAGGCTCAGGCTCGCATCGCGATCGAAGACAAGAAACAGCAGACCGCGATCAAAAAGGCGCTGATGGATGCCGAGGTCGCACTCGCCAAGATCAGGTCCGACGAAGCGATGCATGCCAAGGATCACGCCGGCGAAATGTACGCTACGAATCTCAAAGAGGCGACAGACGCAATCGAGCACATCATCACGATGCTGCACGAATCCGAGCTTGCACCTGGGCCAGATCAAGGCTCGCAAGGTCTGCATCCGAGCGCAGTTCCTGAGCCCGCGGCGGCGGCGGGCGGCGCAGAATGACGATCTGGGCATGTCCAGTTTGCGGGCTTGCATTGGGCCGCGAACCCGAGAAAGACGAGCTCGTGATCTGTCCGAACTGCGCCACTCAGGGAGTGCTTAAGTTCACTCCGCAAGAGGCCGAAAACATGCAGCGGTGGTTTAAGGCAAGGCAGGGCTCCGAGAAAGGCGCTTGACAGAATCTAGCCGGCATAGTACTTTAGTTCCATTCTTGGTCACTAACAACCATGCCTGACGGAACTGTTGAAACTCCGACCGCTACTTTCGCTTCCTTCCGGGAGCACCGTTCCGAGACGCCACTCGGGAAAGTCGAGATTGAAGAGCGCAACGCACCGTCTAACAAATCCGCCGAGCCGTCAGAAGACGGTTCAAAACCAGCGGCCGGGTCGGAACCGGCACCAGGGCAAGGCAATAACGTAGAGAAACGTAAATCAGAGATCCAACGCGAAATCGACGCGGCAGTTGCGCGCCGAGAAGCAGCCAAACGGGAAGCCGACGCCGAAGAGGCACGGCTCGCAGGACTTCGCGATCCATCGAAAAAAGCAGCGCCTGAAGAAAAGAAACCGGCCCCCGCTGCAGCCGCCTACGATGGCACCGACGAAAAAGACCCGCGGCCCGAACGTCCAAAGAAGCCCAGCCGAGACACTGACGCCTCAGGGAAGCAGTGGGCATCGTGGGCCGATTACGAAACTGCCCAGTCGAAGTACGAAGACGACATGGAAGAGTTTCGGGGCAAAGATGCTGCCTGGGTAGCGCGCGCCGAATGGCGAAAGGCCGATCGAGTCAAGCAGGAAACTGCAGCTCAGGAAGCACAACGCGCGGCCGTCAACAAGGATCTTGAAGATTTCGAGTCAACCGCTAAGAAGTGGGCGAAGGAAAACAGCGCCGAGGATTTCGACGGTCTTTTTGATGAGATCAAGAAACGCCCGGTGTTGTCGACCGAAACCGCATCAGTGACGATGTACGGCGGTGAGGAAGGCGCAGGTTTGCTGTATCACCTGATGACCGAACCCGACAAACTCGAAGCAATCGAAAAGATGGCTCGACCCATCGACCGATTGAACGAACTCTACCGGCTCAAGTACGAGCTCGCATACGGCAAGCTTGAAACCAAGCGCGCCGAGCGAAAGCCTGCCCAAGAGAAACCACGATCGGCTGCACCAGCAGCGGGAACGCGGCTTCCTCAGGGTCAAGGCGGCGGTGGCAACTCGAAAGAGCCAAAGTCATTCGCCGACTATCGAGCCAAGAAGTACGGTTAATCCCTAAAGCTGGCAGCCTCCAACGCGTTCTTTTGGAGATTGCCGAATGGCTAACAATTTTGAAGTAACCCAGAAAATCACCTGGGAGACACTCGCGATCCTTTCTAACACGCTCAAGATCTGGCCAAACCTGTACAACGGCTACGACGATGAGTTTGGACGGCCCGGCGAAAAGATCGGTCAAACGCTGAACGTGCGCAAGCCCCAGCGTTACCTTGGCCGTTCTGGTTCGCTGTTCCAGCCGGAAGCTCTCAACAATCTGGTTACGCCAGTGACCATCAACCAGCAGACCGGCGTGGACTTCCAGTTCACTTCGTTCGAGAAGTACCTCGACTTGGAGGCGTTCTCGAAGCAGTACCTGCGTCCTGCTGCAATCCGCATCG
>Ga0247672_1000013_pt1 | contig 40321 bp, 55 predicted proteins | sample CNK13_metaG_FD_182719 | JGI IMG/M metagenome (GOLD analysis project Ga0247672, IMG submission 182719) | Soil microbial communities from Purdue University Martell Research Forest, Indiana, United States - CNK13 | ecosystem: Environmental > Terrestrial > Soil > Temperate forest > Bulk soil... | reverse complement strand
ACCAACGCCCACGGCGCCGGCACCCACCGCCCACGGGCTGATGCTGTTCCCGCCAGCCGTCGTATCCGGCGTGCTCGAGTTCGCCGCCAGCCGCCCCGCTGCGGCGTTGATCGCATCGGTGCCCATCGAATCGGGGAACTCGACGGCTCCCACTCCGGGGATATCGACCACCGGCATCAGCGGCCTCCGATCGGTTCGACCTTGCCCGTTGCCGGATTCCAGCGGAGCGTCGCGGGCTTGGTCGTGATGCGCGACTCGGGACTGCCGGGAGCTGGCGTGTTGCCGATTCCGAGCAGCCGCGCCTGGCTCTGCGCGATCGCGTCCTCGTTGGTCGTTACCCGGTTGCGCGCGTCGATTTTCAGGATTCTGACTGCGCTCTTGAGCTGCTTGCGCGTGAAGTTGTTGCCGAGCACCGCGCGCACGTCCTTCTTCTGGCTGTCGGTGAGCACTCCGCCGCCAGTAATGCCACTGCCGAGAATCCGGGCGAACTCTGTACGCGACGCCTCGATCGCTGCATTGAACGCGCTGATGTCCGCGTTCCCGAGGAAGTGTTCCATCGCGGGACGAATGAGTCCGTTGAAGGCCGGGATTCCCGTATCAGGGATCTTGTCGATCGTGCCGAGCATCGTGTCGGCGTTCTTGTTCACCATCTCGCCGTACGACGCGAGGAATCCGCGCTGGGCGGTGAGTTTAGCGATGTTCTCGCCCTCGGCCTTCACGTTGGCCTTGTTCGCCAGGATCTCGGTCGGGTTCTTCCCGCTCATCATCTGGCCGAGTCGGTTGTAGTAGTTGACCTTGTTCGCGACGCCGGCCTTCCCCATACCGAACGACGGATCGGGGCCGCCTGCGATGCGCAGCTTCACGAGTGCATCGAGCGCGTCAGGCGACAGCTTCACCTCATCCGCCGGCGCGGTCGTGGCGGGTTTCGGGAACTGACTGTCCGCGAGATTCGCTCCCTTCGTGCGGGCGAACGCCTCGTCCTGCAACTGCTGGGCGCTCGCGGTCGGCTTGAGCCATGCCTGCGGCACGCGCTGGCCGACGAGCCGCCCCAGTTCCGGCTGCTGCGCCGCAACCTCGGGCGTTACGAGCGGGTTGTCGCGCTCGTACACGGCCTGCTTATCCTTCGCGTCGCGGTCGGCCTTGATCTTGTCCCGCAGTGCGGTCCCGCGCGCGTCCCGATACTTCTGCGTGGCCTCCAGGTTCGCGCGATCCTTCTGCGCCTGCCGCACGAGCTGCGCAGCCTCGAACTTCTTGCGGCGGTCGGCCACCTCCTGCCCCTGCCCGATCGCCCCACGCGCAACACCTGACACCAATCCCTGCCCGAATCCGCGCGGCGCCGCGAGTCCCGCCGGCAGGCCGCCCGCGGCGAACTTCTCGAGGAACGCATCGAGCGGCGTGGCGTTGAAATCCTGCTCGGGCGTGTTGTCGTACGCCGGCGCCTCGATGCCGAGTGCCGCGTCGGAATTGGGATCGATGCCGAGCATGTCGGCCGCGTGCGCACCGTTGTAGGCGTGCAGCTCGGCGTCGGTCAGGCCGGAGTCGCCTCCGGCTAAGATGTGCGCGTGCAGCGGATCGAGCGGGGGCATGTCAGTACGTCCCACCGACTCCGGGGTCGAGTGCCGGATGGACGCTGGCCTTCCTGCCACCAAAGCCTCCCGTCAGATACCCAATACCGAGGTTCCCGATCAGACTGCCGAGGCCGCCCAAGAACGCCTGATGCTGCTGACTCAGTTGGTCCTCGTGGCCGAGCTGCTGACCCAAGAGCCCGCGGAAGAAGCCCTGATCCGCTCCGTACTGCTGCGTGTCGAAGTTGTTGAGCGCATTAGCCTGGTCGCCCGCGATGTTCTGATTCGCGTCCACCATCGCCTGCTGCTGGCCGATCCCGCTGAGTCCAGCGAGATGCGCAAGCACCATCGCCCGCTGGCGCTGCGAGGCGCCCGACTGCAGCAGCCGGCGCCGCATGGTCATGCGGTACGCCTGCGAGCCGCCGGGCGTGAAGTAGCCTTGCCCCGCCGCCTGGCGCACGAGGCCGCCCGCTCCCTGCTCAAAGCCACCCGCGAACGGGTTATTGGGATCGAATGCCATCACACGCCTCCTATTTGTACGACGGGATCTTCTTGGCCCGCAGCGTCAGCTTGCGCAGCTCGGACGCCTCGCCCACCGTCTGACGATACCCCATGCACACGGCGGCCGTGGCTGCCCGGCTGCGTTGCGGCAGGAGTTTCAACTCCGGCAACACGTCTAACGCCGTGGGCGTCAAGGTCAGGGTCACCACGTCATCCTGGTACGAGCGGTGGAAATCGAGCAGCACGGTCGAGCCGGGCAGCGCGCGATGCTCCACCACCACCTCCTGCCCCGAGATCTCGAAGGTGCGCCCGAACCGCTCCCATGGCGTGCGGACTTCGGCATCGAACACGACCCCGTTATCCGCGTCGCCCACCTCGAACTCGTCGACACGCCCGTCACCTGTGGCGCCTTGGTTCAGCTCGTTCCAGCCGTAGAGATGGCCGCCGTCGGCGCGGCGTCCTTCGCACATGGCGGTGAGCGAACGCAGCAGGCGCGTCGACCATCCCCACGGCTCGTTCGCGGCACGGAACAGCGCATCGAGCCCGTTCGAGTCCTTGCCCGACGAGAAGTCGAGCACTACCTGCATGTCCGGGTGCGCGGCCGCGCTCGAGCCCGAGCGGTAGTTAAGCCACAACGCCGAGCGCATGATGCGCGCCGTTGCGTAGGCACCATCCGTGTCGGCCGCAGTCGCCGCGATGCACTGCGCGATCTCCCAGGACAGACTGCCGAGCGGGATGCGTCCGTGCTGGTAGATCGCCTCCGAGATCAGCCGCTCGCTCCTGAGGTCCGCGGCCACATAGCCCTCGGAGGTCAGGAACACGACGAAACGGCCGCCGCCCGCGACCGTCGCCCATGCGATACAGCCGCGGTGCGGGTTGCGTTCGATCAGCTTGTAGTCCTCGTCGATCCCGCTCGACGTGTCGCGCGTGTTCATCAGCACGTAGTTTCCGCCCGAGAACGGCAGCACGAAGCCCTGATCTACGGCCCCGCCGCCCATCGCGATCCCGGCGTGAGTCGGCGGCTTGAAGCGGTTTGCGAGCTTGCCCGAGAAGCTGTTGGGCGCCGACTTGAACGAGCCCGGCGTACCGACCGTCATCCACACCGCTGACGGGTCGACCGGATCTTCGTTCAAGTACGAGGCGTTGAAGTAGATGAAGCCCGGCAGCGAGTTGGAGATCACGCGCTGAAAGCCGAGCACGTGGGTCGGGAATGGCGGCGCGGCGAGGATCGTGTCGCCCAGGTCGAACCAGAAGAACGGCGTGTCCGTGCCCGACGAGGTCGCGTTACCCGACAACTCGAGCGCCGTGTCCGACACGATGCGCTTCACGTACACGCCGGCCGCCAGTCGCGACGAGTACACCATCGTTCCTACCGCGATCTTGGACGCACCCGAGGCGCACGTGATGTTCGGTGTGCCGATGGTAAACGTGAACACATTCGCGATGTCGCGGCAGTGTGGCGTCAGACACGTGGCAGACGGTGCCGCAGGGTTGGCGCCGGGGCAGAGCTGTGCGCGGAACTGGACGGTATCGGTGGCAACCGACGTCGCGTTGATGCGATCCACCAGCTTCTGCAGCGTGTCGTAGGTGGTGAGGCTCAAGATCAGCGAATGCAGCGTTGCACCGCGATCGCTCTGCACCAACTCCAACGTGTTGCCGAAGGTCGCACTGTAGTTCACGCGGAAATAGGAGCCGAGCGACGCGTAGAGTGCAGGATCGCTGTCCGCCAAGTTCAGGTCGTAGTCCGCGACGCGCCCCACCGGCGCAACCTCGATCGCGCATGGGTTGCGGCCGCCGTAGGCGTGGACGATGCGCATGTCGCCGCCCGCGATGTAGCGGGCGCGCGGCGGCATCAGGTGATCGTAGCGGATGAACGAGCCCGAGGCGTCCTCGGCCAGCGACAGGTCGTCCGCCTGGTAGTCGAGGTACTCGGTCGTGCTGTTGTCGGTCAGCTCCCACACCACGCGCAGGTCGTAGGGATTGAGCTTCAATTCCTCGCCGGGGAGTGTGCTATCGACGCTCAGCGAACGCAGCAGGATCCGGCCCGTACAGCCCTTGGGACCAATCGGGATGTTGGACCACTTGACGTACGCAAAACGCCCGGTCGGATTGGCGGCGTCCACCGTGGTCATCGCGAACCCCGCCGGTAGATCGTCGCTCGGCACCCGCGGCACGCTCGGCGCCCAGACGCTGCCGTCCTCGAAGCGGTAGGCGACCGCGCGCAGGAAGCGCGTGCTCCCCTGCCACGAACCTTCGAGCGCCGCGACCGCAGGGGCGTAGTCGATTCCCGCGAACTCCACCTGCGCGTAGTAGCTGGTGGCGGTGGCGCCCACGACATCGAAACGCAGCCGCACATCGTTCCAGTCGGCCAGCGTGGTCCCCACCGCCGTGATCTGTGCCGGCGTCAGCGTGAATGAGTACTCGGTCGGCGTGGTCGTGAGCAGCAACAGCGCGGGCGACTGAGCAACGACCGTGGTCGCCTTGATGACCGATACGCGCAGCCCAGTGCCGGCGTAGAAGTTCCCGGTCGCACGCCGCGCCCAATAGCGGATCGTCACGGTGCTGTCGACCGCAGGCACGATCCCCAAGTTCACCGTGCCGCCTTCGTACCGCCCATTGGCGCCCGCGTCGCTCTGGATGTAATGGACGCCGTCCGGAGACTGGTTGATCGAGTCCCACAGGTTGCTCGTGCCGCCCGCCTCGGTTTTCCACGACGTGACCGTGACATCCGAATCGGGCACGACGTGGACGTCGGCCAACTCGCCCGACACGAGGTTGCCGGGCGCCAGCGTGCCGGCATGCGTCGGCGGCAGCGGGCCTGAGGGGATCACGTGCGTGCTGGACGTGGCGTTGTCGGCCTTGGCACCGTCCCAGCGCAGCGGCGTGCCGCGCAGGTTCGGGAAGTACCACCAACGCCCGACTTTGAGGAAGCGCCGTGAGCCGGAGGCGAAGAAGCGCCGCGCGAACTCCGAGACACCACGCGTCAGGCCGCCATCGCCCGACTCGTACCACTCGGGCACCACACGGTAGTTCTGGGGCGTGCCGAGTTGCGGATAGGTCGTCGCGTCGTACTCCGAGCCCAGCGTGTAATTCGCGTTGTTGACCTGATCGCGCAGCCACACGTTCGAGAACCAGCCGTCGTCGAGCCCGGAGCCGACCGTCTCCTTCGTCAGCAGCGCAATCAGCGTCGGCACGGCATCGCCCGCGAACGGACCCGCGTACTCGTCCAGGTGCCGGCACTTGGCCCCCCACTTGGCCGGCAGGAGGCCGGTGGCCTCTGGCATCACGAAGTCGGCGCGGTCGAGCGGCGGGAAGGCGTCGGACATTAGCTGAACACCACGAAGTCGACCGTCAGATTGGCACCTGCGGCCGCGTTGAGCGTGATCGTGACCTGCGGGCTTGGCGTGGCCGAGTACACGACGGACTTGATGAAGTTGGTACCGTCGGCCGTGCGCAGCGTGCAGAAGACGTGCGACGTCGCGGTCAGCAGGTTGTTCGTGAGCACCACGGACGATTGCCCGGACGCCACGATCACGCTGCCGTTCATCTTATTGATGGTGACCGCGCCGACTGTACCGGTGTTGGTCTGGTCAAACGTGACCGTCTTGCCCGCACCAGATAACACGAGGTTCCCGGTCAGCCAGAGATTGCGCCACTGATTGCCGCTGGCACCAAGATCCTGCGCGTTCGAGACGTTGGGCTGCAGGCTACTCGACGTCATGAGCATCACGCGCGCGCCGTTCAGTTGCCACTCGAGGTTGCCCTGCGTCGCGGATCCGGTGATGACGCCGTCGATCGTCAGGTGCGTCGGATCACCGCGCAGCGACAGGTACTTGGTGTTGCCCGCGCCGTCGTCGGTCGAGTAGATCCGCATTTCCTGCGCGTTGAGCCCGCTTTTCATCACCCCGAGGTTGGCACCCGAGATGATCACCGCCGGCACACCGCCCGCGGCCGACGCCGGAATGTCGGTCAGGTTGCTCGGGGTGTCGGTGTACTTGACGAGGTCGCCCGCCGCCGGGATCACGCTGCCGTTGATGTTGCGCCCCATGTTGTGGAGCATGTACACCTGGTCGACGGCGAGATAGGTCTGGTTGACCGTGACCTGAATCCCATACCTGGCACCGTCGACGTAGTTGTCCCTGATCGTCCAGCCGCTGAGCGTGACCTTCTTGTAAACGAGGGTCGTCGAGCCCGCGGCGAACGCGCCGATCAAGAGCAGCGCGCCCACGCCGCCGGGCGTCACGGTCACAGTGAAGCTATTCGGACTGAGGATGTCGCGCACGTAGTAGGGGGTGCCCGACACCACGTTCGCCGGGATGCCGCCGCCGGTGTCGACGAACACAACCGGATCACCGATCGAGAACGCGTGCGCCAGCGGGCCGAACGGGCTCGACGAGGCGGTGGTCGTGACGGCGTGCGTGGTGCCGTCGACCGAGAACGACTTGCTGAGGGTGCTGGGCGAGAGCGAGATGCCGACTGGCGTCGAACTCGCGAGCACGACGTTCGTGATGCGGTTGCGGCTGATGTCGAGGTCCGAGCCCTCCTTGTTGGAGAGGTCGATCCCCATCGTCTGCCCACCCGCGAAGATACCGTGCACGGTGTCGATGCGGTTGTCAGTGACGCTGATCCGGTTGCCACGGCCGAAGATGGAGATCGCCGCACGGCCGACGTGGTTCTTGATCGTGTTGCCGCGCACCCACAGGTTATTGTCCGGCGCGTCCGAGCCCGAGTCGCTGTCGAAGTAGATGCCGGCGTCGCAGATGCCTTCGAGGTAGTTGTTCGCGCACAACACCTCGGAGGTAGCCAGCTTGATCCCATTCGACCGCTTCCAGCGCGTGCCGAACACCCACGTGCCGAGCGCGGCACTGTACGTCGCCTGCTGGCCGCCGTGGCCGATGAACGCCCCTGACAGCGACACGGTGCCATCGACGAAGTAGCTGTCGCCATCGTTCGGAGTCCCGCCCGGAGGCGCCGCCAACACGCCGAGGATGGCGCGCGGGAAGCGCGTGACACCGTGCGTGCCCGAGCCGGCAGACGTGATGTCGAGCACCGCACCGCCGAGCGTGGCCGACACCTGGAACGTCGAGGAGGTCGGCACAGCGACGATGTAGTAGTTCGTGTCAGCCACGAGCGGTGCGGGAATGATGCTGGACGAGTTGAAGCGCACCGTCTCGCCAACATTCATGTTGTGAACAATCGGCCCCAGCACGCCGTTCGGCGCACTAATCGACGTGAACGTGTCGGTCGTGGGATCGACCGAGACGTTGTTGAACGGCGACTGCGTGTCGATCAGGATGTTGCCCTCGCACTGCACCGCGTAGCCGAAGGGCTGGATCACGGTCTCGCGCTTGGCGCCGCCCTTGATGTTGATGAAACCCTCAGCTTGCCCGGCGTCGATCAGGACGTTCTTCGTGATCTCGGCATAGCGGCATTTCGTGTAGATGCCGTCGCAGTCGGACTCCGTCGGCACCGCGACGGTCGGCGTGCGCACGATGTTACGCACGATATTGCCGTCGATCGCTGCGCGCCATCCATAGCAGGCGATCCCGAGGCTGCTGGCGGCGGTAGTGCGCACACCGTCCACGATGTTGTGCTCGATCAGGTACTCGCCCCGATCGTCCGCGAAGCCGAGCGCGTTGGCGCCCATGTCCATCCCGCGCGACGAGACGTCCAAGATCTCGTTGTGGTGGATATGGACGCGCTCCATGATCGCGATGTCCAGATAGATCCCGGTACTCGTGCCAGTCGCGAGCCGGCAATTGGCGACGGTGAAGCCACGGAAGCCGTACCCTGCGTTGGTGTTGTGCGCGTAGATCGCCTTGCCGAAGTTCTTGATCTCGGTGTTCTCGATGCGCACCTTGTCAAGCACGCTCGCGATGGGCGAGAAGTCGAGCACGATGCCCCACGTGTCGAACGTGAGATCAGAGCAACGGAAGTTGGCCGAGATCGACAACAGATTGACCACGCCCGCGCCCTTGATGACGCTGTTCCCCATGCCCTCGCCCGAGATCCACAGCGCCTTGTTGAGCGTGTAGGTCGTGATGGTCGACAGCAGGTATGTGCCCGACGGGAAGCGCAAACGGCTGCCAGCGGGCACGGCGTTCAGCGCCGCGACCACGGCGGCGGAATCGTCCGTGACGCCGTCGCCCTTGGCGCCATAGCTCGTGACGTCGAACACGGCACCGCCCGAGTTGCCTTCCTCTGTCCAAGCGTCGTGGAACCGCTCGACCGTGCGATTGGATTCGACGTAGATCGACCAGCCCTTCTTGGGCGTGTAGTAGAGCCATGTCGTCCCGTTCCACGCTGCCACCTGGCCGGCATGGGTCGCCCACGCACCGGACGGCGCGGTGTCGATGAGGTAGCGGTCGCCGTCTCCGGGACCGCCGGGCGGGTCGTTGCGAACCTCCTTGACCGACGCCATGACGAGCGCGTCGAGTCGACGGTCGTTCGCCCGTCCGGCCACGCCCCATGCCGCGTGATCCGCGATGTCTCCGGTCAGGCCCAGGTTCGGCAGCAGCGACCCGCTCATCATCCGCCTCCGTAGTTGTCGCCGTAGCTGTCACCGTACCCGAGTGTCCCGCCCGCCAGCGTGTCGAACTTGATCTGCTGGCCGCCACGTCGCACCCATGCACCCGTGCGCGGCACGTACAACATGTCGTGCGACACGAGCCCGTTTACGTACTCACGCGGGATCTGATCGGGCGACATGGACTCGACGGACCCCTTCCAGGGCCCGTACGGGATGTCCTCGATCGCGATGGCGGAACGCGCGATCTTCGCCGCCCAATCCGCGAGCGTCATGGCCTAGGCGTAATAGCCGAACACGTCGACCGTGGCCGTCGCCGCGAGCGTGCTGCCAGTCGTGACCGTGAGCTGCACCGCCGTACCCGCCGCGGTCTCGGTGTAAAGCGCCAACGCCGTCGGCTGAACGATGGTGTACCCAGCCACGGTCGTCAGGTTCACGAGCGAAAATGTCTGCAGGAAGTTCGTGATGCTGTAGCTCGTGCCACCAGCCAACGAAGCCGAGGGATCGCGCACGATGACGCGCGTAATCCTGCACGTCCGGTCGGCCACGAAGATGGTATTCGCCTGCGCGGTTTTCATGTCGATCACGGCCGAGCCGAGAATCGTCTCGCACGACAGGGCCAGGTGGTCGACGTGCTGATCGTAGGTGCTAGGCATCGTGTTCTCCTTGTGGGTTACTGCGTCTTACCGCCAGACACCATCGCGAGCTTGCGCGCAATCCCTTCCTGCGTGCGCTGCGACACATCGGCCATGATGCCGGGCACCAGTTCCGCACGCCCCGACAGCGGACCCATGCGCACGGCCGCGAGCAGGCCGATGTCGCGCGACGCCAGGTCGTTGACGCTCGGCACCGTGACCGTCACGTAGTCCAGCAGCGTGAACTGCGGCACGTAATGCGTCGGGAAATTAGCGCCGATCTTCCCCGGCCAGACGTCGAGCTGCAGCTTGTTCGCGTCGGCCGGCACCGTCGAGAAGCCGGGCCCTATCGCGTACAGCATCGGTCGCGCGTACGAGCCGAACATGCCCTGGTTTTCGCGGATGCGCATGATCGTCGAGTAGGTGGTGGGCTCGAGCACGGTATCGCCAGCCACCACGTCGCCCACGCTGCCGGGCGTGATCGAGTAGAACACCTCGCGCACATCGTCGATGTCCGTGAGTACGGACGTGAAGGTACCGCCCAAGTCGACGGCAGGCTGCGGGGTCCAGAGCGTCGCACCCGCCACGCGCTTGAGCGCGCCGCCCCATATCTCCCACACGTCGGCGTAAGCGTCGTTGATGTGGCCAAGGATCTGCGTGTCATCGAACGGCGGATCGACGTCGACGTTGGCCTGCAGGCGTTCGAGCGCGAGCGTGCGGATCTCGGTGACAGTCAGGACGCTCACGGCACCCACCGCATCGTGCGCCCAGCGCCTTCCAAGTCGCTACGCCGCGCGGATTCTTGGTACCAGACCTTGGCCGCCTCGCGCCGCCAACTGCCGACGATGGCGGGATTGAGCCGCCGACGCGCCGCATCCTCCGGTGTCATGGCTTCGAGAAGGTCCGCGGCGACGTCGGCAGCCAACGCCACACATGCAGCTTCGTTCAGGTAGATCGCGGCCGCGTCCAAGTCCGTGGCCGACGTCGGCGCCTCGTGGCTCAGGCTGCGGAACACGTTCACCAGCTCATCCGCCAGCGCACCCGGATAGACGCGCCCGTGCACGACGCCACGCTGGTCCTCCCACAACGTGAAGATCTGCGGGACTTGCAGCACAAGCGCGGTCAGGTTCCTGACCCACGGCTCGAACTCCTCCTGCGTGTACTTGCCGAGATAGCCGCCGGTGGTCACGAGCTGCAGCCGCACGTCGAGCGCATCCGAGTAGGTCGAGCCGGTCGTGGGCAGCGTGAACGTATCGGTACCGGCGAGGATCGTGAACGCAGACGCCTCGGCCACGTGCGACGGCGGCATCGACGCCATACGTGCCACGTACTTCTCGCGGATCGCCTGGTCGACCTCAGGCACCAGGTAACTGCGGTTCTTGCTGTCGAGCTGGCGCAGGCGAAGGTCGACTTTAAGTCTGACGTAGGCGATCGTGCTCACGTTCCCACCTTTGAGCCATCAAGCCACTCGAACTCACCCATCTCGCCCACGGGAAGGTGCTTGCCGCATCCGCAGCAGAACGTCGCGCCGTAGAACTCCGGATCGCGCGCATATGTTTCCGCGATCTTGCGCCCCATCGTCGTGACGGTGCAGCAGCCCGATTCAAGTTGTTCCTTAGTCCAGAAGCGCCCGCGCACTGACGTTCCAGGGAACGGGTAGTCCGCGGGATAGCCCTCAAACTTCACGTAGCCGTAGTCCTTGTATCGCTCCTGCTCTTCTGGCGTCAGGTCGCGCGTTTCAAACTTCGGACGCGCGCCGACGTGCTTGTAGCTTTCGCGATACGGTCGCACGAACCCCTTCGCACGCTCTTCATCGCTCAACACGAGATACGCCTTCTGCATCCCGCTCGCGTCGGTCTCTTTCAGGCGCGGATCTCTCGGATCGTTCGTAATCATGCCCACGTCCCATCCGGCAATCCGCCCTCAGGCACCGGCGTCCAAGGATAAGGCGTCGTCAGGCACCAACGCCCGCCAGCGCGGCACTCCACCGGGCTCCCCGTAACGTGCGTGCGGCTCCGTCCACGCGAACGCTCGGTTGATTCGGCAAGTGCCGCGCTGGGAGGCATGTTCTCGACGCGCTCGATGTCCGCACGCTGAAACGGCCGCAGCATCTCGCCCACCTCCGCCGCCTCGCGCGTGAGCTTGCCGTGGTCGTTGGGCTTGAAGTGATACGCCCACTTGTACGAGCCGTCCGGTGCCTCGCCCTGCACCTTGACGCGCTGACCGCCGACCTCGACCACGTGATAACGCTCGTACCCCTTCTTGCCCTTGAAGTCGTCCTCCTTGGGCTTCAAGCGTTGCACGCGTTCACGGTCGCGCACCGCCTGCGGCGTCAACTCGCGATCGCTCACGGCTTGGGGCTCCGCTTGCCGCGCGCCTTCTCGATCGCATCCTCTTTCACCGCCGCCTTCTTCTGCATCGGCGTCGCGCCACCCTTCTGCGGCTTACCCGCAGGATAGCCACCCTTCGGGTGCGCGTAGTCCTTGAGGTTGTCGAGCGGGTTGCGCTTCATTTCTTCTTGCCCTCCAACACCGGCTCCGCAATCGGCGTGGAGCCGGTGGTCTGCTTGGCCGGCGGCGCCTCCGGTCCTGCATCGCCTGCCGGCTCCATGTCGAATCCGCCGCGGTCGATGTCCGGCTCGTTCGGCGCCGGACCCGAGAACTCGGGATCGAACTTGCGCCGCACGTTCTCCTCGGCCCACAGCCGCTGCTCGAACGTCACCTGCGGGTTGTCCGCAGGACGTGGGTGGCGCGGAACCTTGATCACCTTGGGATTGCGCCTGATCGCCGCCGTGATCTTTTTGTCGTCGGGGTCGACCTGCTCGAACGGGTTGACTTCGATCTCCTCGCCCTCTTGGGCGACGATCCGGATCGACTCGTGCGGCTTGCCTTCCTCGCGCGCCTGATTGCCGGCGCGCATCCGATTCAAGAGCGCCCGAATGAAGCCGTGGCATGTGATGGTGTCGCGCTTGGCGGTGCCCTCGATCGTGATCAGGGAATAGCCCACGTACCGCGGACCCTTGCCCTTGAATCCGCCGTAACGCTGCTGCCCGAAAATGCACAACGATTCGAACTGGCAGCCACGCACCCCTGGCGAACGAGGTGCGCAGCTACCAATCTTGAGTGGATCGAGTCCCGCCGCCCGGAGTTCGTCGGGTGTGCCCCGCGGGATGGGATCCTCTCCCAACATCCCGAGGACACCGGAGCCGTCGAATGTGCTCATGGCGTCAGGCCCCCGTAGTCGGCGTCGGCGCCGGATGAACCTGCGTCGGCGTCGGCGTGGGATGAGTCGGCGCGACCGCATGTGCGGCGGGCGCAGCCGGAGCCTTGCCCATCACCTTGTCGTGCGCCGCATTGTCCTTGGCCCGCGCCTCGGCGTTGGCCTTGCGCTGCGACGCAAGCACCGCCTCCACGCGCGCGTGCGCTGCGGCGCTGGCCTTGGCGTACACAGGTGCCTGGAAATCGTTTCCCCTGTCCTCTGCCATCATTACCTCCCGATTGAGGCGGTGGGCGACGCCGTCCAGGCCGCCGCCCGCTCGCGGGTTAGGCGTGGTTGGCGGTCGTACGGATGTCGATGGCGCGGCCATCGAACATGATGCCGCTACCGACGTTGTTGTAGAGAATCACGCGGTTCTGGAGTTCCAGCTCCTGCCGCTTGATCCGGCTGCGCACGTTCCACGAGATCTTGAACGCGCTCGGGATGAACACGACGTTGTGATCGCCGTTGCCGTCGTTGGCAACCACGGTCGTCAGCTTGAGCAGCAAGCCGCCGCCCTTGGTCCAAATCCCCTGCACGTACGGGTTCTCCGAGTCGCCGCGCACCATCGCGTTGTTGAAGATGTCGATGGTCGCCAGCGTCTGGAACTGCTTGTGCGAGAACACGGCGTACACCTGAGGCCGCCCACCCGGCGTCGCCATGCCGTTGGTCTGCCCCATCAGACGGCCCTGCGCCTGATAGAGAATCGCCGCAGTCACGTCAGCGTTTGCGAAGAAGTTGGTCAGCGACGGCACCAGCGCCAACACCGACTGGTCGGTGAGTTCGGCCAGCGCGCTCGTCCCCGAGTCCACGGCGATGGGATCGAGATCCTGATCCATCTGCGCGTCCTCGTTCTCGGACCAAGCGATCGGCACGACATTGCCGACCGGCGTCAACGCGACCGGGGTACCGATCGGGTTGACGTAGGTGAGACCGGTGCCGTCCGAGTTCTGCGCGACCACGGCACCCGCCACGCGCGCCGCCTTGCGCAGCGTGAGGCCGCCGTAGAGACGTTCCGCCTCCTCGATCAGCGGAATCATGATCTGCTTCTGATACGTCGCGGCCTCGATCGTCCGCGCGGTCTTGGTGTAGTTGAAGCCCGTGGTACCGCCAGGGCTCATGACCGGAGGTGATGCCATTGGCTATCTCCCGACGCTAGTCCACAACCTCGATCTTGCCGGCAAGCACTTCCTGCTGGCGCTGCAGGGCTTCGTGGTACTTGCCCTGCGCGCGCAACTGCGCCTGCTCGCGATCGAAATCAGCACCAGCGATCTGTCGTGCTTTGGTTTCGGTCGCGGAGACTTCCCTCGTGTGCGTCCTGACTACGTCTGTCGGCGGCTTCTTCTTCGCGAGTTCGAGTTCCTTGGTCAGCCGTGCGTTCTCAGCTTCGAGCTTGCGCTCCCGCACTTCCGCCCGCGCCGCCCCGATGTCGCCCAGGCGGTGCTTGTTCTTGGCGAAGTGAGCGAGCACTTCCTTGCGCTCGGTAGCGTCCGAGATGTCGCGGAGCTGGAAGCTGTCGCGCACGTTCTTGGCGAGCTCGAGTTGCATGCGGCGGTTGGCAATCTGCGCCTTAGCCACCTGATCCCCGCGCCGCGCATAGTCCGCGACCTTCTCCCAGTCCACGCCGTCGCCATCGGTGCCGGCATCATCCGGCTCGTCCTCCGGCTCGGCGTCGCGCGCGGCTCGCAACTCCGCGAGTTCGCGCTCCATCCGGTTCGCCGCCTCGACCTTGTCCTTGCTCGCGAGATAGAGCTGCTTGTAGTCCGGCTCGCCCGTCGTAGCGTCCCGGTCATCGGTGCCCGGCGTCCCGGTCGTCGGCGTTTGCGCAGCCGCGTCCCCGTCGTCCGTGCCCGGCGTCCCCGTCGTCTCGTCGGTAGTCACGTGGTCACATCCCCGCCCCGTTGGGGCTCATGGCACCCGGCACCATGCCGGGGCCGTTACCTGCACCCGCCAACTGCGGCGGGAGTCCGTTCGTTTGCTGCGCGGGCGGCAGACCCATTCCGGTCAGCGCCGCCTGCTCCTGCTCGGGCGTCACCAGCGCACCCGCTTTCTTCAAATTCGCGACACCCGTCGCCACCATCGTGGGATCGGGCTTGGGACCGCCCTGCGCGTCCGCCTCGCCCTTGAGCTTGGCCATCCGCTTCTCGATCTTGCGGATAATCGAAGCGGGTGCGCCCGTCAGTTCGGCGTACAAGTCCCACGTGTCGGGTTGCTGCACCGCCATCGCGACCAGCTCCTTGGCCGCGTCGCTGCGCTCCTTCTCGACGCCGGTGAACGGTGCCGAGTCCTCGATCACGAAATCGAAGTTCGGCAGATCGTCGGGGTTGAGACGCGCCAGGATGTCGGCACCGTCCAGGTTGAGCCGCGACATGCGCTCGGGCGTGTAGGTCTCGCGCACGTAGTCCCATACCACGCCGTAGAACTTGGATAGTGCGCGGTTCTTACGGCGGTTGAAGTACGCGACCTGGATGTTGCCTTGCTGGACCATCGTGTCGATCGTGCCGACCGGGATGTCCTTGCTCGAGTCCGGCGTGAGCCCGAGATCTGTGACGCCGCGATACATCGTCAGCGAGGCTTGCGTGATGTTGAACACTGCGGCGAAGTTGGGATCGAGGCCGGTGCCGTTGTGCTGGATCACCTCCGACGGTGCCATCTCGTGACTGTTGTCGCGGTACATCACGTTGAACTGGTCATCGCGGAACTCGAACCGGCGATTGCGGTAGTCCACGATTCCAGTACGCGGTAGCTCCCAGTAGTTCCGGTGCTCGAGCACGCGCTGAATCGCCGTGGTGCGCAGCGTGTCGCTCGCGATCTGCTGGTCCCACAGCCGCGTGGTGTCGGAGGCACCGACCGGGCGACCGGGCTTGACGTGGCAGGTAATAAACAGGCCGGGGAAGCTGCGCGCCTTGGGGATCGGCCATGAGCCGTCCCGCACCGGATCATCGTCGGGCGACGAGCAGAACGGGGCGATCACCGTCAGGCGGCGGCCGCGCGCGTACGCAAGCGATGTCTCGTCCACGTCGAGCGCGTCGATCCTGTGCAGGTCGCCGCCGCACGTCGGGCACGCCTGCGGCGCCAGCTCCGGCTGGCCCTTGCCGGGTGGCGTCCGGTAGCCGCAGCCACCCGCGCACGCCATGTACTGCTGATCCGGCTTCAGGACGTTCTGCGTCTGCTTGGGGGGCTTCGTGGTGCGGTCGTTCTTCCACCACATCTCCCACAGCGTGACCTTGTTGTCGTCCAGAAGCGTCGGCCGCATCGGCTGGCCCTGGTAGTCCAGCAAGGGCCGCATGCCGCCATTGCTCAAGCCACTCTGGAATCCGCGGTCGGGCTCGAGCCACTGGACGTCGTAGCACTCGCGCGCGGCGTCGACGTCCATGCGCTTCTCGCGCAGGAGCCACCCGCACAGAGGATGATGCGGATCGTACGCCTCGTCCCACATGAAACGCCGCGGGTCGCCGTAGCTGTAGAAGATCTCGCCATAGGGCGCGTAGTCGGGGTCCCAGTCCATCCACACCACGCCCAACCGCTTCTCGCGCGCCGAGATGATGGCCTCCTCGTAGTAGTCGTCGAAGCCCTTCCAGGGATTCGCCAACTCGTTCTGTACGAGGCTCGCCGCGGCCTCGCCGGCCTCGGGATCGTCGGCGCTATCGATCGGGCGGGTTTCTACGTTGCGGGGCTTGCTGGTGGAGTCGGCGGCGATGTGGAGGACGGTATCGCTCGTCTCCATGCCACGGATCTGGATCGAGCGCCGGTCGCGATTGAAGGGGCCCGCGTCGTCGGCGTAGCGATCGCCGTCGTTGAACGCCTCCTCCTCGTCCATAGCTAGATGGAGGGGCGTCCAGAACGGGGAGTGCCGCTGGTGGATGTCGCGCACCTTCTGCGCGGGCGTGCGGGTGTCTGTGGCCGACAGGTCGGACCTCCTGTGCTCGAAGCACCGGCAAGTCCCTGCCGCACTTACTCCCCGTCTGCGCGTTCTACTTTACGAGCATCCGCGCCACGCCGCTAGTCAGATCCCGTGCTAGAATGCAACCAGTGGGGGCTGCGGCCGACGCGGATACGCGATCGGACCTAAGTAGCGTCGAGCCCAAAGGGATCCCGGAGCGCGCAAGCACCGGGCGCGAGCAATCGCGGTGACACGGCCATCCACGGCGCAACAGTACAACGCAGCCCGCACCCCTAGATCCGCGGCCGCTCCCGCCAGCGCGGCACCTGGCGCTCGTCCTCGTCGTGCCCCATCACGAGCGCCATGATCTCATCGTCCGGCGTCTTGGGCTTAGGCGCGATGTCCGGAATGTGCCGCCCGGAGCGGGTTACCGCGCGCCGCAGGCCCTGGCCCCAAAGAATCAGGTCCTCATCGTGTAAACCCGGAGCGGCGATTGGCTTGCCGGACTCATCCACAATGCAGTCCAACAGACACTCAATGATCGCCCGCGATGGGCAGTTGGCGTACCTCACACCCGACCGCCATGACTCAATCCATGCTTGAATGGCACCCATCATGCCGGGACGCGTCTTAGGCGTCGTGCGAAAGCCGTACTCCTTGGACCACTGGCCCGGCGTCAATTCCCGCATCTCGTATCCGATGTTGCCGTAGCGCGAGTCGCGAATCCCCGTCAACACAGTCATGCCGAAGCCATCATTGACCTCCGGCTGAACCACACCGTTGTTGTATTGGCGTGCGAGGCTGGCCGCGAGGACGCCCATCGAATAGGGCGGGATCGCTCCCACCACACGCACCGCGAGATCTCCGGATCCAATCTCGCGCCCGTGCATACCAGCTGGGTCGTGCCGGCTGTCGTCCACTCCCGCCGAGGGGTCGATCGGGAAGTAGTAGCTCGCGCCCGGCTTAGGATGTGAGAACACCTCAACCGGCAGGATGATACGGTCGCGCGCCGCGCCATCGTTGGACTCCACCGGCACGCGCCACTGGACAACCTCGGGCTCGTAATCCCCAATCTCGGCGAGCATCGCGTTCAGCGTCGCCACATCGAACGGGCACTCGCCGGCCTCGTTCGCGTAGTCGCCGTAAACGCGCGCATCGAACAGCCCATCGCGCTTGTACTCGCGGAGCAACTTGGCGACTTCTTCGGGCGTCAACGCCTTGTTGTCGAACAACGACCAACGGCATTCCGCCCAATCCTGTGTAATGCGCTTCGTTGTGTTGCGGGGCGTGTCGCCGTACTCGTCACGGATCCACGCCCACTCGCGGCGGATTCTCGGAGTGAAGCCAAGCGGGCGGATGATGCGCCTACCAGCGTCCGCCGCCTTGCGGATCTCGCGCCACACCATCTCCGGCGGCGGCTCATCAGCCCATACAACATCAGCGCGGGCACCAACTCCCGACTGCGGATTCTTTGCGGTCATGAACGTGATTGACGACCACGTCGAGAGATCGTCATTGCCGTTGATCGGCATCACGCGAACTTCGCCAAGAATCCCCTGGCCTTTCCATGTGGACTTCGCCGGCCACTTCCCAAGCAGCCGCAGAAAATGCTTTTGCGTACTCAGCTTCTGCTGTTCGTGATCGGGCACGAGACACAGTGCAGTTACCGGCCCGCGCCATTGCGGGAGTCGCACACCGTCCAGTTCGTGGCGCTTCTGGAGGCAAGCAAGCACGTAGGCCGCGAGGTTGTACGTCTTGGCACCCTTGTTCGCAGCGCGGCACGCCAGTTCGTCAATAGGATCGTCGCCAACGAACATGCGCATGGCATCGCGCAGACGATCCACGGAGAACCGGAAGTAATCGAGCGGGCTCTCGGAAGGCAGCCGCAGCGCCGCCACGACTCCGGCGTAGGCGTAGGGCGCGGTGGTGTCGGTCACTTGCCTTTCTTGCTCGCCTTAGGCTTACGACGCTGCACGGCGTACGCGATCGCAACCGCCTGTTTCGGTGGCTTGCCCGCTGCGATCTCCGTCTCGATGTTGCGCTGACGCGCAGCCTTGCTCTTGGACTTGTCGAGTGGCATCTCAGCCTCCTGTTGCAATCGCGGGCGCGACGGTAATGGTAGGCGGTAGCGGGATTGTGACACCGACCGGCTTCCACAGATGGAGACAATTCGCATGGTGGCTGATGTGCTGAGCGCGCGGGATGCTGAACTGCAACACCAACTCGTCAGGCTCCCAGAATTGGTCACGCACCCACTCCATCTCCTTCCAAGTAGGGCAGCGTCGCTTGAGAGAAACGGAGACGTGCTCCCACACGGGATAAGCCAGCCCGCATTCATCCCAATCACGTCCGTCGCTGGCAACGATCACCATGCGATCGCCAAACGGCGCGATAATGAAGTCGCCCATCGGTCCATCGCCAGGTGTTTCGCGCAATGCAGGATTGAAGTAACGCGCCCGCTCCATCTGTGGCGAGAGGGTCTTTTTCATACCCGCGGCCGCGCTTTAGGAACCGGCCGCTCGTACCCCGGAGGCAACACGCCATTCGTCGGAGGTTCCGATTCAATCGGCGGCGCCGGCACTTCCGGCGTGAGCGGGCTCGACTGGCAATGGTGATCAAACGTTCCCGCGGGCGACACGCTGTAAATATGCGGACAACGCTGGCAGGCATAACGATGGCCGATAACGTGCTCCGTCACGATTGGCGGCACGTCGTTCGTGATCGACCACGAGACAATGTTGAGCACGGCCACGCTCTCGATCGCTTGGCAGTGTGGACAGCGGCCAGCGGGAGGCGGCGGCGCGACCACCGTCGTCACGGCCGGGGGCTCAACCCTTGCCGTTGGCTTCGATCTGCCGAACATCGCCGCCTCCCAACGCCGCGAGAATGCGCTCGCGCCGCGTACCGTCCATCGCCATCACCCACTTCAGGACCTCGATGCTGTCACGCTCGCCGTCATCGAGCGTGACAGCACGCCACGACTTGTCCCGCTCGATGATCTCCGTCACCTCGTTCGCCGGGATGCCCCACGCGTGCAGCGCCGCCAGGTTCACGTTGATCTCGACCTCGGCGCCGATAATCCGCATCGCTGCAGCCCAGAGATTCATCTCGTTACGCTTCTTCTTGCGCACGCCGTCAATGACGTTCTGGCACCAATCCACGGTGACGACGGACAGCCGCTCCTGCACCTCGTCGCGCGCCGCTGCTGCGAGGTTGCGGATCGGCGCAAGGCCACGCATCGGCTGCGGGCCAAGCCCGTTGCGCAGCGTGCCGCCCGTCTCGAAGCCGCGCGTTTCGCCGTGGCGATGCGCCTCGCGTGAGTCGGCGTCAGTCACGCCCAATCATCCTTGCCGCTGGCGTCGTGATCATCGCTCAACGCAGACGCGATCGCCTCGCCGTGCCTTGCCAACAGGTTGAACGCCGCAACCATTGCACGCGCAGTTGCCACTTCCCGTTTGTTCGTGCGGTGAGCAGCCAGCTCCCGCGCGTCGTTGTTCCAGACGACCGCAAACTCCACCAGCACGCAGGCATCATCGGGATCCGCGTGGTCATGTTCGATCGTGCATCCGCCCATGATGCCGATGGAGTTCTTTCGCGCCGACAATTCAGAGCCGGGCTTCAAGTCAACACCCCACGGCGGCAGCACGACTCCGGGGGCGTTCACTGCGGAAAGTGCGGCTGCGAAATCGTCTTTTACGCAGCTCATGGCACTCTCGGGAAGATTTCATCGTCGGGATTTCGCGAAGGGTACTTTTCGCGAGCTTCCTCCAATGACATCTCAATGACCGGAGTGGCCATCGGCGGCGGCTCGAACGGCCAGAACTCGCACTCACATTCTCCCGGCAACGTCGGCAGCTTCTCGCCGCACCGCGTACAAGAAGATTGCACGCCGTCGTGCGCGCAATGGAGATAATCCGCACCGCAGTAGCCGCAGGCATGGCATTCTCGCCAATAGTGCCAGCCATCATGCTTGCTCACCGTGCCCACCTTTCCCGCACCGCACCCCACGATTCACGCCGCGTCGGCGTCACTGCCGGCACAATCAGGAAGCCCTTGAACTGATAGGCACACGGGCACAGCTCCGGCTCGGACATGACGTCTCCCATGACGCACGCGTCGTACGAGTAGTCGCCGGGCTCGACGTGCAACACCGCGTGGAACGTGGAGTCTGTGACCGTGGCGTTCGACAGGTCGGTCGGGAAGCTCGGGTCAAGCTCGATGCTCACGGACCACCACGCGCTCCCGCCAAACGCGTAGTAGATCTGAGACGGTCGCAGATCCGGCGCGCGCGCCTTGAGGTTGGCGTCGAATGTGAGCGTGCCCGGCCCGGGCGTGACCGTCCAGTCCGTGATGATCGGCGTCGCGTTCGAAGTGTGGCACGGCGGATTAGCCGCAGCCGGGGAGGCGACGGCAAGTAACACGGCAAGCAGCGCAGCCCGGATCATGGCCGCCCCCAGCGCCGCTTCACATCACCCCAGCTTGCGGCACGCGCGGGCGTGGCACTCGGCACCGAGAACACGCCAAGCGTGTCTAGCGACGGGCAGAAATCGTTCTCGCCCGGCCAGAAGCCGTCAACGTCCGCGATGTACTCGTAATCGCCTGCAGGGTAGGCGACGTCCACGCGGAACGTGGAGTCGGTCACCGCGACGCCCGCGAGCGGCACGATGCTGTAGTATCCGGACGCCCCAACCAGGCGCGCACCCAGTGCGACTCCCCAGCGACCATCGTCGCCGCACGTCGCGCAATCGAACAGCCGCGCCCAGTCCTGATGCGTGGGCGAGTTCTGTAGCAGCGTCATGGAGAGGGTAAATCCGCCAGCGTGGCCTTCGATGTGCCAGTTGGCGACGTTGGGGCACGAACTCGAGACGTGATCACATTCCGCGTTCACGCCCGTGGCGAACGCGAGCGTCAGCAATCCTGCGAGTACTGCGATCCTGCGATACACCTGGTGCTCCTGCTGTGAGGCTTCCCTATCCATGGAAACCGAAGCCCACCGACGACGGAGTTTACTAGGACCGGCGCACGTCGGCGCACGCCGGCCCTGATGTAACGGGGGCGGGATTTGAACCCGCGATCTCCGGCTTATGAGGCCGGCGGGACACCTGGCTTCCCCACCCCGCTTCGCTACACTACGCTACGTCGGCTTCTTGGACGAGAACTTCTCCGCCACCGAGTCGGCCGACCCGATCAGCGTCACCGCCCCGAGCCACTTGGCGATGGTATCCGCGATCTCGGCCGGATGCGCGATGCCGTAAGCCACCGCACCCAACGTCACCGTCCAGAACCGTAGCGAGCCGAACAGGCCCTTTGCCTTCTGGCCCAGCGTGTCGTCGGCTTTGCCGGACACCCTACGCCTCCGGCACCTGAACGCCCGTGATCGCGAAGTGGCCGACCGCGGGGTCCGAGTACTTGATCTCGATGTCGCAGTCCGCCATACCCGCAGCCTTGACCGTGACGGTGGCGTCGCCCGCGTCGAGCGGCGTGTCGGCGTAGGTCGCGAACACGCTGTTGGGCAACCCGTCGGTGTCGATGAAGTCGACCAGCGGCGCACTCGAGCCGTCGCCCGGATCGACCCAGTTGGGATCCGGCACCTTGACGGTGCTGTCCGGGATCGCTTCGAGCGAAACCTGCGACTCGTCGCTCGAACTCCACGTGACGGAGGTGACGCGCGAGCCGTCGGCCTTGCGCGGATTCGACACGCTCAGCATGGCGCGCACGGTGGACGACGGGAGCTGCAGCAATGGCATGTGGTCGATCGGTGGCATGTGACTCTCCTCAGGTTTGAGTTCTACCGCTGTGACATGAATCGTCGTGTGGCCTATGCCACCGCCGCTCGACACGAAGTCGAGCAACGCCTTGAGCGCCCAGCCCATCTCCTGCACATTGGACGACAGCGTCGTCAGCCGGTCGATCGCCCAGCGTTGATCGTGCCGCAACTCGAACAGGTCGCGCGCAATCTTGTTGAGCGTGTCTTGTTTGCTGGCGTGCTCTTCGCTCATTGGTTCAACCAGCTTGCGTATGGCAGTCGCGGATCCCAATCAGGCCCGAACTGCGGCACGCGCGATTCGTCCGCCGTGACCGTCAGATCGGTCTGGTCGACATCGACCACATACGCCTTGACGTCGTACTTGTCGGGATAAGCGGGGTTCGCGTTCAACTGCCAGTTGGATGCGAACATGACCTTCCTGCCATCAGGAGACGGAACGCCATGCGCCTCGCACACGAAGCCGACGCTGTCGTCGCTGCGCGTCGTCGCAATTCTGGATATGAACGCATCACTACTGTCCAACTGCCAAAACACCAACTCATCCGACAACTTATTCGATGCGTTGACGTAGTGCGTTACCAAAGCGTGTAACGGATCCTTATAGCACCTGCAGCTCGTGTGGCGAGGCTCGTTGAGATGTGCACCGGACAGACCCGTCGTGCCGAGCGAGTCGTGATGGTGCGTACCCTTTTCCAGCCCCTGCGTAATCATCGGCCCCAGCGCCGCAAAGTCGGCGCTACTGCAATGATTCGAGTATGACGGGTCCTTGCACTTGCCAACATAAACGTCCGTCTCGCCCGTCAACACCTCGGGCGATGGATCGGTCGTCATGTCTGCGTGACCCATCGTCGCGAGCCAGCCGTGTACGTCGAGCGCGTTCGAGAACAGCGGATTATCACCCGCGTCGTACAGACTCTGCGACGCCACCAGCGTCGAGGCATTGACCTTCCAGCATCGCGCGTATTCCGGGTTGCTCGTGCTCGAGAACTTCACGACAACGTACTTCCCGGAGGGAGAGATCGACGCCCAGTCGATGTCGCCGTAGTCGCCAGTCGCCGCGAGCGCCGCCGTCATCGGGACCTGGTTCATCGGCCCCACGACCTTGGCGTCGAGATCCACAACACAGAACTCGTCGACAATGCCCTGTTGCGCCGGCTTCCACCAATGCGAACACAACACGAGATAGCGGCCGTCGAACGAGAGATTGCCCTCGCCCAGCATCCCGAACGACTCGCTGCCACGCGGCACCGCGGCCGACGACAACGAATTGTCGTTGCACGCGTGCGGAATATGCACCTGCCACACGATCGTCTGCGACAGCAGTTCCACAACGGTGAGAAGTTGCGAGGCGCTGTTCCACATCACGCACTGCGTCGGGTGCGTCGGACGCCACCGGAACTCCCCGTTGGCACCGCCGATACAGCGTGACAGGATGTCGAGGTTGTGCGTCGTGTTCTTGTTGCCGAACAGCGGCGTGTAGGTGCTGCCGTCCAGGATGATCAGATCAGGCGAGTTGTCGGGGACCTTGGTGCCGTCGGCAGCCTTGCGCTGAATCAGGTACAGCAACGAACTGTCATCGTTCCACGGCTGGTCCTTGCTGTAGTGATGCCGCGAACACTTGGCCCACGTGCCGCCGAGGTAGGGAATCGTCGTTCCAGTGTCACCCGTGACACGCGTGATCTTGGTGCCGAAGCCAGTCAGGCGCAGTTCGGATAGATACTCCGGGCGCGGCGCCGCAGCCACCGTAACCGTAGCCATCGGATCGCTAATAACCTGCGGGCCCGAAATAAGCGAGACGCCGGAAACGATGGGTTCAACGCGAACCGGCGGCGGCGTTGTGTCAGTCATTCGGCTATCTCCTCGTGGCTCGGAGCCGTGCGGGATTGTACATCACGACCACTTCGCCGTGTTGAGCAGACGTGCGACTTCCGGCAGCGGCACGATCCGCCCGGTGGCGTGATCGAACACCGCGCCCGGCGGCTGATAGGTGAACGCCGGGTCGACGTAGAACCGATCCTGCGTACTCGGCGGCGGCGTCACGCTGTCCAGCACGTACACGTGCGCCTTGATGTCGTTAGGATCTCCCAAAATCCCCGGCGTCGCCCACTGGTTGTTCGATGCGAACATCACCGCCTTGCCGTCGCGCCGCATCACACCATGCGCCTCGGCGCGGTAGATGCCCGCCTCGTTGGTGCGCGTCACACCGAACCGCACGCACTCGCGCGAGCCGTCCAGCTTCCACGCGACGAGTTCCATGCAGAATTGCCCGCCGCCCTCCTGCGGGCCGGCGTAGGTGGTCAGCACCCAGCCACGCGGGCCGCGGCAGGAGCAATGCTGATCACCCGACTCCTTGCCGATCGCCCCGAGCTGGTTGGTGCCCATGCTGACATGCGTGAACGCGCCGGTCGCGATGTCGATCGAGATGATGCGCCCGTCCTTGTTCGTGAACGTGCCGGAGCCGTAGTACGCACGCGCGCCGCCCACGTACACCTCACGCCCCGCGGGCGAGACACCGACGTCGGCGTGGCTCATCGCGAGAGAGAACGCGCGCGGCATCACAAGCGCCAGGTCGGCACCGCCGTAACTGCACACCATGCCCTTGTCGCTGTCGCCACCGAACACGACGTAACCGCCGGCGGACGTGGATAGCGGACTCATCGTCAGGTTGTTGAGCGTCCACGCCGGATCACCGGGATAGACGATCTTCGTCAGCGGTCCTACGCGACTGTTCGCGATGTCGACCACGAGCGCATTGCTCGCCGTGTCGCCCAGCGCGAGCATGTTGCCGTCCTCGCTAAGCGCACCTTCGCCCATCGGGCTGATCGTCGTGTTGCCGATGTGCACGCGGTGAATCTCGACGTTCGTGATCGGATTGAACACGACCACATCGCCCACCGACTTGATCCAGCCGACCATGACGTTGGGCTGGAGCGGATGCCAGCGCGTCTCGTAGCACTGACCGAAGATGCCAATGTCGCCCATGATCGGATGCCACGTCCTTCCGTCGACGATGAAGTCGCCCGGCTTGCCGCCGCGCTGCTCGAGCTTCACGAGCGTGCCATCGGCGTTCCACGGCTGATCTTTAGAGTAGTGATGCCGCGCGTCGATATTCCACGTCGGGATAAACGGAGCCGTCGCGCTGCCCGTATCGCCGCAGATGCGCACGAGCGTCGAACCGAAGCCGGGTTCGAGATACGGCGTCAGGTATGGACGCCGCGCGATCGTGGCCGGCGTGATTACCGTGCGGGGATCGGTCAAGACCGTCATTCTGCCTCCCTGTGGTCGATTTTGGCAGGCCCGAGGGCCGCCCGTGTCCGTTTTCCCACACCGCCGCCCGTTCGGGGCTGTACGGACACGCTAGGCCCCTTCCTGAGCCAGCGGCGCATCCGCCTCACGCCAGTCCGGCAGCTCGCTGCGCACGATCCGCACGTGACGCGCCGCCTCAAGCATGAGCTTGAACCCGCCACGAGCGGTCGCAGCGAGCGTGACCGTGATGCGCTCGCCGCCGGCAAATATCTCCACCGACTCCCCGAACTTGCGCGTTAGCACCAGCCTGCCCCTATCCCCCTTGCCCCCGTGCGCTACCATGCGGATTCCTGCGGTTGGACGGCCACGAATCCCGGCTCGGCCTCAGGCGGCAGCGGTGGCGGATCGCGCAGATCAAGCCAGCTCGCGGCGTGATTCTGCGAGCCGATCTCGAACACGATTTCGGGCCCGAGCGAACTCCGCTCCAGCGCGAATTTCTCGCCGTGCTGGGCGAGCCGATCGGCCACCGCGGCGGGGGTGAGATGCGACTCCAAAACCTCCGCAATCACCCCCAGACGGAAAGCGGCGTAGCTCGGCGTGGAGCGTTCCTCGACGACAGTGGGCGGCGGGATTTCACCGCGCTCGACCCGGTAGGCGTCGAGGTTCCGGCGCTCGGATTCCGTGAGCGGCGATCCATCGGCGTGGCGCATCCACGTCACGGCCGGCGGCTTTTCGCTGCGGGGGTAGCGCCGCGGATTCTTGGCCAGCCAAGCGGCGCACAGCGCCAGCGGATTGTGCACCAGATGGGTCTGCGCCCACCGCTCAACGTCTGCGGCACAACGCCTTACGTCGAGCTTCGGATGCTTGCCTTCGAGTTCGATCAGGTCCGATTCAGCGAAGATCACGACACGGCCCTCCTGGCCCTGGCGAGTTCGTATTCGAGCGCATGGCGAGCGCGCTCGGCGGCGGATACCGGCACGGCCGGGCCGTTGCCGTTGGGGGTCGTTCCTGCTGCGACTCCCTCCCTCCCGCCGGGGTGGTCCGGGGCGGTGGGGGCGTCCTGGCACTGCGCCGGTGCCTCGCCCGCGCGCGTGGCTGGAGTTAGCTCGGGAGTGGAGGGAGGGAGGGGTGTAGATTCTTGTACCTGTGAGTAGTTGGCTTCGCGTTGGTGCCTTCGTTGGACGTTCGTTCCAACGATCGTTGGTACGATTGCTCCAACGTTCGTTCCAACGTTCGTTGACTCGGCGAGGGTGCGAATCTTCCTGCGAGCGTCGGCTGAACGTCGCCCGGATTCGCCTGCCTTACGTGACCGCTCGTGGGCACGATCGGCTTCGGCCAGGAGGCGACGGTTGACGATGCGATCGCCAACGCGCTTCCAGAATCGATCGATAACCTCGGCGCCACCCTTGGGCAGGCGGGCGATTCCTAGGACGCGGCATAGCTTCACGGTGTCAGCCGGAAGCGACGCCCCGTCGTCCGAGCTGGACCACGCGCGCCGCAGCATCCGTGAGTACAGCCCGTCCTGCTCAAGTGTGAGTTCGGCTGTGGCGTTGTCGTAGTCGGCCACGTGTAGCGGGAACCACGGCGGGCGGCTCACAGCAGCACCTCCTGCGCGAGCCGGCGTGCGGCGATCTCGCAGTAGCGTTCCTCGATCTCGATCCCGATGGCGCGACGGCCGAGGTTCTTGGCCGCGACCAACGTGGTGCCGGAGCCCATGAAGGGATCAAGGACCTCGGCCGCGGTCGTCGTGGCGATAGCACGTGCAGCAAGCTCGTACGGGAATGGCGCGGGGTGGTCGATCTGCGACTCCTGAGTAATGCGCCACACGTCTCCGAGCCCCGAGGCCGACTTGTCTCTGAGTCGAAACCGCTCCTTCGCGAAGATCAGCACCCACTCGTAGGTCGGGACGTAATGCGTTGGCGCGTAGTTCATGCCGCCAGCGCGCGCCCACGTGACGATCTGACGCAGAGGCAGGCCAGGATTCAGACACAGCGGCAACCACGCCTCTCCAGCCTGAACGCGAGGCTTGTGGTTGTAGAAGATCGCCCCGACGTCCGATAGCTGGGCCCAGAGTCGCGCGAGAACGCCGCGCTGCCACGCCTCGTAGTCGGACTGAGGCATCGCGTCCGAATGGACTCCGTAGCCGTTCGCGAGCGAGCCACCGGACCACTTGCCCCACGACTTGCCGGCACCGCCGCGGTCCGCCAGAGCGGCGCCGCGGGCGTAGTGCCCGATGGAAGGGAACCCCCCGCCAGTGGTGGTGCCGAGGTTGTAAGGCGGGGACGTGAACACAAGATCGGCCTTCGGCAACGCGTCGCCGAGGACCTCGGAGCAGTCCCCGTGGTAGATCGTGACCGCGTCGTCCTGGTAGTAGGGCTTCATCGCCGCCACCTGACGCACAGGACGCCTACCGCGACGACGATGGCTGCGAGCCACGCCCAGGCGGGCAGGCTGTCGAGCCAGACAAAGGCTTGGGCGAGTCCATCCATGAACACCCTCCGCTGATGGCGACCGGCCGCCGCCGGGGATAGCACGTTCTGCCTTCCTCGGTAAAGGCCACGCGCCATAGCCCCGGCTGCGGGTTCAGGCGCCGCTACCGCCCGGGCGCCCCGACACACCTTCGCGTAAGGTGGCACCTGGATAGGTAGCGGCTATTCGGTTGTGGAGGTGGGTCGGAGTGCCCACATCCTTGTGCGTCTCGACCACCCTAGGCGCGAGGTGGGGGCGTGTCAAGGGAGAATCGTAGCCGGAGCGCCCCCGAATGTGCTAGGCTCCCCGACATGCGAAATTCCCAAAGAATGCGCAAGAAACTGCGGGAGGCCCGCGAGCGCCGGAAGTGGTCGTTGCGCGATATGGGCGAGCTGACGGGTATCCACTGGACAACTATTGGCCGGTGGGAGCGTGGGGTCCGGACACCAACCTTGGCCCAGCTTATGCCTGTGGCCGCGGCCTTCCGGGTGTTGCCGTCGACCGTGGTTCGCTGGGTGACCGAATAATTCCTGTTGACAGGCTGGCTACACGCGCCGATACTGTCTCTGTCGCGGCAATCACGCCGCGAACCGGCCACTCACGCGGGAGACAGGGATGAGCAAAGAGAACGGGATCAACGAGCAGGCGTATCGGCTGCTGCTGCCATCCAAGGAAGTCGAGGAGCGCGACAACCACGCGTGGCTCGCCCGCTACAAGGCGCAGCAGGCCACGCAGCGCGTGCAGAGTGAGCTGGATTGGGAGTCCGCACTTGCCAAGCTGGAATGCGCGGTCGAGTACGCGGAGCGCATCTCCTGCCTGCCGGCCGGGCCGACGCGCGACATGCTGATCGACGCGGCGCTGAGCACCGTAACCAATCGCCGCACGGCGCTGCGGAACGCCACGCGCGATTACGCGAAGTGGCATGGAGGTGTGGCGTGATTGCACGCATGCGCCTCGTGTTGGTCGACTCGCGGCTATACCTCGCGCAGAAGAAGTTAGAGAAGGCGATCCGCAATCTGGAGGCCGCGCAGTTTGACGCAGAGTACGCCGAACGCGAGGTGAAAAGGCTCACACACGAGCGCGAGACTTACACGGAGGCAAAGTCATGATCCCCATCACCATCTATCACCTCGCCTCCGGCAAGTACCTCGACCACATCCCGAGCGAGCCGCGCATGCGCTACGCCTGCCCCGACTGCGGCGGCGTGTGCCGGTATCCGCTGGATGCTGCCCACGTAGTCTGCGCGTCGTGCGGCGAAAAGTGGGCGCCCACGGCTGGACCGGGCGAGCCGATCCGCCTCGTGCGCTACGAGCCCTGTCCCGACTGCGGCGAGCCCGCGCACGGAGGTGCGCTGTGCGCCGCGTGCTCTGCCGATCAGGCCGCGATGGCGCGCGCGCACGGGGAGGTGGGGCTGTGAGCGCGATCCCGAAGGACGAATGGCGCTGGTTTGGGTCGGCCGGACACCTGATCGTCGGCAGCGATTGCAGGTTCCATCTCGCTACGCTCGTCGGCGATGTGCTCGTGTCTACGGTCGGCGACTATCACCCGCCACACGATCACGACGGCAAGCCTCACACGATCGGCTTGGAGCGCCTCTACGAGACGATGGTGTTCAAGGCCGGCAAGCCATGCACGGAGCCAGAATGCCTGTGTGGCATGCCGGAGATTGCTGGCTGCGAGATGGACTTCGCAGGCTACAACACGCGCGGACACGCCCAGCGTGGGCATCTCGATATGTGCGAGAAGTGGGCTAAGAAGGTCGGCCGGCGTTTTGCGCGGAGAAAGCCATGACCCGCGCGCGCCTGCTGCACCTGCTCGACTGGCTGCTGTTTGTGGGGGTGATCCTCGCGATCGCGTGGAGGTGGGACTGATGGGCACGCTCCCCGTTGGCCTGCACAAGCACGTGCCGATGGACCGCTATCTCTCCATGGCGGCAATCGGCTCGACGGAGTTGGGATGGCTCGCCACTTCCCCGCTCTATTTCCGCTACATGATGGACTCGCGCACGCGTCCCGACTCGGACGCGATGGCGCTCGGCACCGCGGTGCACATGGCAGTGCTCGAGCCCGACCTGTTCGAGGCGACCTACTGCGACGAGCCGTGCGTGGACGGGATCGACTCCTCCCGGCCGCGCGCGACCAAGGCGTACCGCGAAGCCGTGGCCGAGATGGAAACGTCCGGGCGCATCGTGCTCAAGGGCGACACGGCGTTCCAAGTGCGGGCGATGGCGGCGGCGGTGCGCGGGAATCCGCACGCGGCCAAGCTGCTCGACAAGGCACCCGAGCGCGAGTTGACGATCCGGTGGGACCGCGATGGACGTGCCTGCCGCGGGCGTGCGGACATGTTGGGCGAGGGCGTGCTGGCCGACCTCAAGACGACGCGCTCGCTCAAGAACTTCTCACCCTTCGCCATCACGCGGCTCGGCTACTACCGGCAGCTCGCGATGTACCGCGCGGGGCTGCGCCAGCTCGGGCGCACGGTCAACCACGTGCTGATCGTGGCGGTGGAGAACGTCGAGCCGTTCGACGTTGCCTGCTACGCGATGGACGAGGCCGCGCTGATCGCTGGTGACATGGAATGCGAGCGACTTTTCGCGCTCTTGGACGAGTGCGAGTCGTCCGGGAAGTGGCCCGGAGCCTTCCCCGACATCGTCAAGGGAACGATCACCGACGCGCTTGCGGCCGAGATGGCCGAAGCGGATCAGGAGGTTGCGTAGATGGGACGACAGGAAGCGCAGCGGGCGACGCCGAAGGGTGTCGAATACGACGGTCCGAGCGGGATCGCGCGCGAGTCCACGTGGCTGACGAACGAGGACTTGGTCGAGGGCAAAGATGCCAACGTGCAGATCGAAGCGGTGCTCAAATTCGGCAACCTGGAATTCGAGGGCGGCCGCGCCAAGAAGAACGCGCTCGGACTCAAGTTCAATGGCAAGGAGCGGCTGCTGCTGCTGAACGCGACGAATCGCAAGGTGATGAACGCGATGTTCGGCAGTCTCACCAAGGCGTGGAAGGGTCAGGTCATCACCCTGTTCGTGACCGAGACCAACGCCTTCGGCGAGATGGTCAAGTGCGTTCGCATCCGCAAGCAGGGCGCACGCTCCGCGACGCTGGCCGAACAGTTCCTGCACGACGACGAGGGCATCGCGACGGAGCCAAGCGGACTCGGAGTCACCGAGGCTAGCGAGGACGATGGCGACGGTGAGACGCGCGAGGCGGCGCAGCCGTGAAGCCGGCCATCTACTTCGACCTCGAAACGGGCGGCGTGATGCCGACCCATCCCAACATCCAGCTCGCCGCCGTCGCCGTGGACGAGGATACGTGGCACGAAATCTCGTCGATCGAGATGAAGATCATGTTTGACGAGCGGCGCGCCGACCCTGACGCGCTCGCGATGAATCACTACACCGCCGAGGCGTGGAAGGACGCCGCCGTGCCGTGGGAGGCGTGTAAGCGGTTCGCCGCGTTCCTAGACCGCTTCAAGTCGCTGGAGATGGTGAGCAAGCGCACCGGCAATCCATACACCGTTGCCAAACTCGTCGGCCACAACGCGGCGTCGTTCGACGGCCCGCGCCTGTTCACGATGTTCCGCGAATGCGACGTGTTCCTGCCGGCCGATCCGCGTGTTCGCTGCACGTGTCAGCGCGCGATGTGGTACTTCGACGAAACCGGAGCCGTGCCGCCGAAAGACCTCAAGCTCGCGACGCTCTGCGAGTATTTCGGCGTGCCGGTCGTGGAGTCGCATGAGGCTCTCGCGGACGTGCGGCTCACGGTTCAGCTCGCGCGGGCGATGCGCGAGAAGTTCAGGGTCGCCGCGTGAGCTACCCGCTCGTCTGCAAGCGGCGCGGCCACACGCACAAGGACTGGATGCGGTCCTTTGCATGCGACTTCGATACGCTGGGCGAGCGCGACGAGCAGGGTTATCTGATACGCACGGAGTACGAGAAGGATCCGGAGCCGCCCGCGCCACAGCCCGGTGCGGCTCTGGACCTGTTCGGAGGAGTTGAGTGATGTGTCAGAGCGTCGCATGTACGGGCGTGAACCTGGACGGGGACGCGCCCGGCCGCTCAGATCGAACGGAGGTCCGTAATGACTGTGAAGAAGAAGGAATTGCCTAAGCGCCTGCTGATTCGTTGGAACGAGGACAGCGGCGACGCATTCTTGGAAGTGGCGCAGAGCGTTGACGACTTTGACCTTTCCCCCGGAGACTCCGTGATCATCGGCACGTACATTCTGCACGGTAAGGCTGCGGGGCGTTGCACGATTCAGTTCGAGTAGTAGTCCCGGCCGTCGCCCCGAAATAGGAGGTTGCAGATGAGCGGAATGCGTGACGAAAAGCACGTCAGCCTAGACATCGAGGCGTGCGGCGAAATCGTCTTGAGTATCGGGGCGTGCGAGTTCGATCCGCACACCGGGGCGGCGCTGAATCGTTTTTACTGCGTGCCGTCCATCGCGGACCAGCTTGCGAAGGGGCTGAAACCCGACGCGGGCGCGCTGGTGTGGTTTCTCAAGCAGTCGCCCGAGGCGCGGCTAGCGGTCGCAGATGTACAGGCACCGGCCGAGGTCGAGTTATCGCAGTTCTGTGCGTGGTATGCGCGTCGCGACGACGCATGGTGTTGGGCGTATCCGACGAGCTTCGATCTGCCGGTGATCGAGCGTGCGTGTCGGGCGTTCGGCATCCGTCCGCCGTGGAAGTGGACCAAGACGATGGACGGCCGGACGCTGTGGCGACTGGCGTGCGAGCGCAACCCTGACGCAGAGAAGATCGAGAAGTCCGCGAACGCGGCACCGCACCATGCGCTTGAGGATGCCGTGGAGCAGGCCAAGTGGTACGCGGCCTATATGGGATGCGTGCTGCCATGACCCCCGAGCACGACGAGCAGTGCGAGTTTCAGTTATACCCCGGAGCCGCGTCCTGCATGTGCGAGGCTCGCGCGTGCCATCCGGTCCCGCGTCCGCTGGCCTCACAACGCGCCGCCGCCGCACGCGACGCGGAGCAGCGCAAGGCGGAGTTCTGCGCGGCGCTGGATGAGTACGCGAGTCTCATGCGTGCCGTGGAGTCGTACTGGCGTACGCCGCCAGAAACCAGAGCCGGCTTCAATACACCGGAGCGTGCAAACGCCGCCCGCGAGCGGGTGATCGCGCTGTGGGAGTCGCGGTCATGAGCGAGCGTGACCGGGTCGCGCGGATGCTGGCCGACTCGTTCTACGGCGAGACGGTCGACGACTATCGCCGCATGGCCAACGCCGTGCTCGCGTACTGCGCGGAACGCGAGGCTGCCGCCGTGAAGGCCGAGCGCGAGGCGTGCGCGGCGATTGCGGACAATCACGCCGAGGATGACGATTGCGAGGGAGGCGTGACCTGCTGGCGGCGTATCGCTGCCGCGATCCGGGCGCGCAAGAAGGAGAACGCAACGTGAGCGAGCAGCGATGCAAGTGCGGCGAGCATAGACTCGCGCCCGGCTATGCCGTCAACGACGGCGAGCGGTTCCACACTCACTACGTCTGCGAGAACCTGCTCGTGATTGTCGACAAGCTGTGCGAGGCGGAAGCGGCGTGTGAGCGCAACGCGGCTCTGTTCCGGCAGGCTCAGGAGTCGCGCCTCGAACTAGATCGCATGTTCCAAGCGGAGTTCCCCGAATGGGAAACGGTTATACCGCCAGAGGGCGTACCGCTGCGGCTGCATCTGCTGCGCGCACTCAAAGCCCGCGCCGAGCAGGCCGAGGCGGCGCTGCGGGCGGCAGAGCAGCGCGGCGCGGAGCGGATGCGCGAGGCGTGCATCGGTGCTTGCGAGCGCACCGCAGAGCGCGGCCCATCCATGCAATCGCCCGATGGACGCATCTACTTCGGCGCAGGATGCGGAGCAAGCATCGCCGCCATCCGCGCGCTGCCAGGGACGGAGTGATCACCGTCCGCGAGTTGATCGTGGCGCTTGGGGGGATGCCGCAGGATCTTCCGGTCGCGATGGAGGGCTGCGACTGCGCCGACTGGTGTCGCTACGTGCGCGTGCTAGACCTTGCAGACGGGAGACAGATCGTAGCTCTGCTGCGAGGCAGCGACGGTCGCGAGATGCGGGACTACGCGAGGTATCTGCCATGAGCGCGCTACTGACGTTCCTCGCCGGCCTCTGCTGCGGCTTCTTCCTGCGCGAAGCCGTGCGCGCGTGGAAGGCGTACCGCACAGCAAGGGGTAGGGCGTGACCAACGCCCGAGTCGCGAGCCCGACCCTGATGTCGCTGGAAGTGCTACGCGAGCGCGGCTACGTCGCGGACAAGGATTGCGTGGTCGAGCGTCGCATCCCGTGCGGAAAGTTCTCGATCACGCGCGACTACATCAACGTCGTGGACTTGGTCGTATTTCACCCGCAGCACGGCATCCTGGCGATCCAGGCGTCCACGGGTGCTAACCACGCGGCTCGGCTCGAGAAAGTGCTGGCCGAGCCGCGGGCGCGCGTGTGGCTGGAAGCCGGCGGTCGGCTCGCAGTGTGGACGTGGTCCAAGACCGGCGCCGCCGGCACGCGCAAGCTGTGGCAACTCAGGGAACAAGAACTAACCCTAGAGGATTTCGACAATGCTGCATCTTCTGCCGACGAACGTCGCGAACAAAATCCGCCAGACAAATAGCAGCACATGCTGGCAATGGATCGGCGCCATAACAAGTACCGGGTATGGGCATTTGCGGCACGAGAAGAAATATCGCCAAGCCCACCGGGTGGTCTACGAACTGCTGCACGGCCCGATTCCGTACGGCTTAACGCTCGACCATTTATGCAGGAACCGGACGTGCGTAAACCCTGAACACTTGGAGGCCGTGACAATGCGAGTCAACATCCTTCGTGGGACATCGCCGTGCGCAAACAACGCACGGATTATTGTGTGCGCTCACGGTCACGAATACGATGCACTGAACACGTACACGGATAAACTCGGGAAAAGACACTGCCGTGCATGCCACCGCGAAAGGGAGTACCGCAGGTACCAAGCTAGGCGAAAATAATAGATGCGCTGCGCGAGCAGGAACTCACGCTCGCGGACTTTGCCGTCTAGGTGTGAGCGTGGCTGATAAGGCCCACCATCCAATTAAGAACCAGTCCCAGAATTATCGCGAGCAACGCGCCAAAGAAAAGCGCAACGAGATATTTCAGCCACTTGTTTGATATCGCAACCTCAGCAAGCACGACCATCGCCGCGAAGCATCCCACAAAAGCAGCGACCACGTTCTGAAACATCGCTCACCTCCGCTTCTGTTCGAGACGTTCGATCCTGCGATCGAAGCCGTTGTGGATCGTGTCGGCCTGCCGCTCCATCGCGTCGATCTCTGACTTCGTATAGTACGCGCTCAGGGCGTTCTCCAGGTGGTCGATCTTGCCGATCACCGAGAAGTAACTGGCAGCGATCGAGATGAGCGACGCGATGCCCCACGCGAGCTGCTGCCAGCTCAGCGATATGCGATCCGACCTGTCCGTCACTCCTCCCCCCGCAATCACTTTTAGTGCTGACGGAACGCTGCAATGATGCCCAGTGCTGCAAGTACCAGCCCCACCACCCCCACAGCGTACCCCCATCCTTCACGGCTACCCTCGCGGCGTGGGGCGATTGCGGTCACCGTCACGCTTAGCGACTCGATCTTCTCGGCCAGGTTTTTGAACAGGGCCTCAGCTTCAGTCCGCGGCATGAGACTGCGTTGCTGATCGGCCAGTGTGTTGCGGAACTCGTTGACGCTCTCGAAACGCTTTTCAGACGCCATCTCAGCCTTGACCACCGCTTTCTCGGCACTCGCCATTGCGGTGGTAACGGCGCTCTCCTGTGACGCGAAGCGCACGGTGCACAGATCCTCCAGCGCCTTGATGCGCGCTTCGAGCCGTGCGACGGCAACGGTATTGTGGTCTTCGTCCGACATCACGGCGCAAGGCCCGTCACGATCATGCCGCGCAGCCGCGTGGCGCGCGCGCCCACCTGCTTCGCCCACCTGCTGCGTATCATCTCAGCGCCCGCCCGCTCCCATTCCTGAGCGTTCAGCGCCGACAAGAACCGCTTGAACCGCGTGAGCCGATTGCCGAGGTTGAACGCCATGTTCACGAGCGCCCGGTGCCGCACGGGATCGAGTGCGACCACCGCGGCGCGCGCGACGACTTTCTCGGCCGCGGCGACGTCGGCCTCGAGCCACGCATCCGCCTGCTCCAGCGTACACGTAGGCGGCACTGGCAGATCTCCGAGCAGATGTCCAACGCCAATGCTCCAGTACCCGAGCGAGTCCTGATACGCGACGAAGCGCAGCCCCTCGTCACGTATCAGCTCCTCGCGCAAGACGGGATCCACGTCAGTCCTTCGGTTCTTTCTTGGCCCATGCGGCGATCGACGCATTCACGTCGTTCAACTGTTGCTGGAGGTCGCGGATCGCGGCTTGGTGCGCCTCTATGCGCGCAATCAGGTCGTACGCCTTGGCCTTGAGGTCGCGCAGCGCATGACCACTGGCCACCGATTGTATCCCGCCAGGCTTAGCCACCGAGCACCCCGCCGCCCTGCTGCTGGCTGTCGGTGAAGTCGAACATGGCATTCGCCGTCATGCTCTGGAACGTCCACATGAACCGGCCGCCCGTGGACGTGAACTGCTCGGACCACTGACTCAGCGTCGAGAACACCGATAACAGCGGCGAGATGTCGTTGAACGTAGCGATCTCGTCGTCGATCCCGAGGTCGTTCTTGACGCTGATCGAGATGTTGAAAATGGTCTCGTCCGTGAGTTGGGGATTCACCTGAATTTTGACCTGACGCTGTGCCATGCGACCCTCCTTTATCCGATGAACGTGGCGCGAGCGTGCAGCGCGTAGCGCCCAGTAGTGTACGTCATGCCCGTCGCAGCAATCGTGATATGTCCGCTGGCGACGTGAATCATGCGCGAGAACGAAACGCGCCCCGTTCCGGTCGACAGAAGTTGTAGCGTGGTATCGGTGGTTGCGCCGATGTCGTCGGTCCAGCCAAACGTTACGATCTGCGTGCCGGTCCCGGCCGTGGTGACTTCGAGGTAACCGGAGATACGCCACATTCCCACCGTGGGCGACGTTACAAGTTGGGCGCTCGTGAAGTCTGCGCTCTGCGCCGTCACGTCTACCTTGCCGGGAGCGCGGGCGGTAGCGTTGCCGCCTGAGGTCACCGCCTGGTTGCCGGTGAGCGACATTTGCCCGGCCTCGTCCGGCCATTTCATGTTGCGCTGGCCGGTGAGCGCCCCTAGGTCCGGCATCATGAACTGAGACGTGCTGTTGCCGTTCTGGAACTTGATGCCGCTGGCGGTACTGGTACCGCAGCGGATGCCGCCGGTAGGTACCAGCGTTTTGTTCTGCAGGTTATCGGTGCTCGCCGTCAGCACTAAGTTGCCGGTCGAGTCGGGGAACACAATATGCCGGTTGGCAGTGAGTCCCGCCGTGGCCAGTCCCAGCGTCATCGTAAAGCCCGTGCTCGTGCTCGATGCCGTATCTGGTATGTCCAGAAAGTCGTTGTTGGACGACACACTGTTGAGCCGGCTCTGCAGTTTCACGAGCGTGCTATCGTCGGCCGTGCTATTGATGGTCCACGGCCCTGTGACCGCCTGCGTCGCGTCAATCAAGGCGATCGTTCCGGCGGCGTTGGGGAGCAACCAGTTGCGGTTCGCGGTTAACGCAACGAATCCCATCGTCCCGACATGCGCACCAATGTTTGCGGGCGCGACAGTCCACAGACCGCCGACGGTGTTATAGGCCGTGTAATCGCCGTTGTAACCAAAGACGTGGCCGGGGCCACCGCCGAGCGCCGATCCGTCGCGCCACGCTTCGAGTAGATTTTGCGTGGTGCCAGTGTTTCCCAAGATCGTCACGGGCACAGTCGTGCTGTTCGTCGATTGGAAAAAGGCGCCGGACCCGCTTATCTGTGTCAGCTCACCCGTAAACGTGGCTCCGCCACTAAAGGTCTGGGTCGTTTCTAGACCGGCAATCGTGTAACTGGCGTTCTGCGGAGTGAGCGTGCGCGTGGTGCCGGTCGTAAAGCCATCCACCTCGAACGCGAGCAGCTTGGTCGCATCGCTACTGCCAGCGATACGGAAGGTCGCATCGCTCATGCTGAACGACGAGAACGCCGCCGCCGTGAGTTGGCCGCCGCCCGCCGCATTCGTGTGATTGTGTGTGGCATTGGTGAAGCTCGCGATGGTCGGGGTCACGATCGTCGGTGACGACCCGAACACGAGTGCGCCGCTCCCAGTCTCATCCGTGATCGCGGCCGCGAGGTTCGCGGATGACGGAGTTGCGAGGAAGGTGGCGACGCCAGTGCCGATCCCCGACACGCCAGTAGAGATCGGAAGTCCCGTGCAATTGGTCAGCGTGCCCGAGGTCGGCGTGCCAAGCAGCGGCGTTACGAGCGTGGGCGACGTGGCAAACACGTTGGCGCCCGTCCCGGTTTCATCCGTGAGCGCCGCAGCAAGATTCGCGGACGTGAACGTCGCGAGCAGTGTCGCCACGCCAGAGGCGAATCCCGAGATACCCGTAGACACCGGCAGGCCAGTGCAATTCGTGAGCACACCGCTCGCGGGCGTGCCGAGCGCCGGGGTAACGAGCGTCGGACTCGTGGCGAACACCAAGGCACCGGAGCCCGTCTCATCCGTTATCGCCGCCTTGAGGTTGGCAGACGTGTCCGATATGCCATAGCCGGCGAACGTGGTCGGGATGCTCGCGAGCTGGGCGAACGTGTAGTCGTTGGCTGCAGCCACAACCGCGCCGGTGCGCCCGAACACGCTCGTGACCGGCGGGACCACGGTTCCGGGCGGTACGGCCCATGTCCCATCCGCGCGCATGAAGTTCGCCGTCCCGCCGCCCGACGCCGGCACGAGACCCTTGAGCGAACTCGAGAACAGGTCCACGCCCGCCGTCAGCGCCGCCGAGTTCGCGAGCGTGAGCAGGCTGCGCCCGTAGGCGGTGGTCGTGAGCGCGGCAATTGCCGTCAGGTCCGCGTCGAGCGGCTGATAGGTCACCGCGGCGGCCGCGACCGTCAGGTAGGTGGCGCTCAGGTCCGGAATGTCGGTCGTGGCGTTCAGCCGCAGCTTTCCGCCATCGTTCGGGCCCGTGTGACCGTGGATCTTGATGTCGTCCCGCGGCCGCGGCGTGGTAAACGGGCTCAATACGGCCCCTGCGGCGCCAGCCCACGCTCGAGGATGTCGGCCTCGCGGTTGCGACCCCGACGCCGTAGCAACTGGATGTACTTGGCCGTCACGGTCTGATGCGCGTCGTCGATCTGCTGCGGGAGCGACGGGATGCTCAGGAGCAGCCCCAGCGTGCCCAGCGCGTCGACCGCGCCGCCCGCCATGCCCTCGCCCGCCACGCCTCCGAACGCCTTCCTGAGGGCCCCCGAGGGCACCCCGCGGGCCCGGCTGGCGGCTGCAACGTCCCGCGAGGCGGCCAACCGTGCCATGAGGTCGTCCTCGGCAGGCGCGGCAGTCTCCGACCACCCTGGCGGATTGATCTTGATTTGCGGTTTACCGGCGAACGCCTCACCCCCCAGGGACTCAGAGACATCCCTACCGACGAATGACCGCTTGTTGGTCTGCCATCCGTGCTCAATCTCTTGATTGGCAGGAATTTCATCGGGCAGTTGGTCGTACAACTCTGCGTGTATCTTAGCGTTAGGATCAGTGTAAACCTTCCCGTTTAGCCGCACGGCCGGACCCGTCACGCGCTCCGGCTCTGTAGGGGCAACCCGGCTCTCGGCCATGCCCTGCTGGCGCTGGGCGAGCAGCCGCTTGCTCACCCCGCGCTGAGACGCGCCCCTGACGGCCGCAGGCTTGCCCTGGACGTCGATCGGGCGCGTCTCCGGCGTGGGAGCCGCAGGAGCCGCCTCGGGCTCTACGAGGCGCACAGGGGGCTTTGCTGGCGGCCGCGTGGTGCGCGGCTTGGGCTTGGGTGACGGCTTCTCGGTGGTCCGGCTGGGCGGCGGCTCGGTCAGCTTCTTCTCCGCGAGGTCGGCCTTAGCCGCGGCAGCACGGGTATCATGCTGCGCCTGAGCGGCTTGCGCGGCTTGCTGCTGCTGGACCATGTCAGCCTTCGCCGCAGCCGCACGCGCGTCGTGCGCCATCTTGGCCGCCTGCGCCTCCGCCTGCGCCGCTTTCGCCTCGGCAAGGCGCCATTCGGCGGTGCCGGGCGTGGGGCCGGGCTGCGCCGGGGCGGCAGCCGTCGCAGCGGGCGGAGCACCGCCGCCACGAAGCGCGCGAATCTGCTGGTAGGCGTCGTGGAGGTCCATCGGTACGCGCATGCCGGGGATCTGCTTGACGAGAAGCTGACCCGCGATGCGACCGGCCGGGCTTGAGAGCGCCCGCATCCCGAGCCCGACGCCGGCACCAACGCCCACGGCGCCGGCACCCACCGCCCACGGGCTGATGCTGTTCCCGCCAGCCGTCGTATCCGGCGTGCTCGAGTTCGCCGCCAGCCGCCCCGCTGCGGCGTTGATCGCATCGGTGCCCATC
>Ga0247672_1000012_pt1 | contig 40874 bp, 57 predicted proteins | sample CNK13_metaG_FD_182719 | JGI IMG/M metagenome (GOLD analysis project Ga0247672, IMG submission 182719) | Soil microbial communities from Purdue University Martell Research Forest, Indiana, United States - CNK13 | ecosystem: Environmental > Terrestrial > Soil > Temperate forest > Bulk soil... | reverse complement strand
CTTCGGGAATGTCGTACACCAGTAGGCTACAGAGCTTGTTCATGGGCCGTTACCTCAGTTAAGTTGTTTCGATCACTGAGGGTATCTTAACCCGGTGCCGGGTACGTGTCAAGGGATTTTTTTTTTTCAAGTTTCTCAGAAAAAATTTCCGCGAGAGCTTCCGCAATGGCGGTATCTTCCCCGTCATGTTCCTTGCACTTCCGCCATTCCTCCGCTTGTTCCCGCGTCAAGTGGACCGAATGAACTTTCCAGCCGCCCTTAATCGAAACTAGCAGTAAGTAAAATTTCACGATTTCAACTCCAAGATAGGGGTGGGGGCAGTTAACTGAGGTAATCCAACCTACGTCACTATGACGTAGGTTAGAATATACATACACTACTTCGGGGCCGCGGGTTGCGGATTCACGTTAACCGGCGGTAAGTCTTTGTTCAGCTCAGCTAGAGCTCGCGCCTTGAACTTGTACGCAGTACCTTGCTTGCGTAACCACTTTTTGTATTGGCGGCGCGTTGCGGGAATATCAGCGAGTCCGCACGCATCCTGAAACAAGTAATCGGGCCCGTCATAAAGCTTGATTGGCATGATTTCACCTAGGGTTAGGCTACCTCAGTTAAGTTTGTCCCGTATACCCTGTCCGTCCGGCTTTGTGGACGGACAGGGTATACGGGACGGGGTTAGCTAGTCCTTATGCAAGTCGCCGGTTTGGAACCCGCCGAACTTGGCGAAAGCTTGCTCGAATTCCTCCGCGTTGATTCGACCTTCCAACATGTCGATTTCCGCTTTCAGGAATTCGCGGAACGCGGGGGTAATGTTCGGGCCGGGAGTCGATCCGATAGCCCGCAGAATCACGTCCCGTAGTTCCTCCGCCCGCGGTTTCGTCAGTCCCAGCTTGCCCGCGCCTTCTGTGGTTTCCGTCCCCGCCTCAGATTCCGCGGACGGAGAACCGTCCGACGTTTCGGCGGACGGTTCTCCGTCGGCAGCTTTCGGAGCGGTCGCGACTCCGGTGCGCTTCTCAACTTCCTTGTGGATTTTGTTCGCGTCATAGATTTCGAGGGTACGCTTGTTATCCTCCGGGTCAGGTTCGGTGGACAGGGCGCCGACGAAAACCGCCATGCGCTCATCGTCGTCCTTAAGCTTCGTCAGCGCGACCGCGGCCCGCATACCGCAGCGCCCTTCGTCCACGGCTTCCTTGATCGTGTCGGGCAGGTCGTTAATCTTCATCGCTTCCGTAACCCATGGCGCGGCACAGTTAAACATCTGAGCGATTTCGCGCTTGCTCTTGCCGAAGTTGTGGAGCCGGTGCATTGCGGCTACCTTGTCCATCGGTGACATTTCGTTGCGGCGGAGATTCTCGGCGATGGACTTTTCGAGCTTGTTATTCTCCGCGATATCGAGGACTTCGGCGCGAACTTCGCGGTTCAGCAGTTCGCAGGCCGCGACACGCGTCCACCCATACACCAGCTCATAACCCCCGTCAGTCTTGCGGACGCCGACGGGTGCGAGCTGCCCGTGTTCCTGAATCGACTCTGCCAGCTTCTTGACGCGCCCCTCTGTCGGGGACTCGCGGAACCGGCCGAGATTCGCGGTACGCTGAATCTCGGAGGGGTTCAGCATGATTTGCTCGCGTTGCTCAGTCGTCGCCGTGGCCACGTTGTTTTCCTTTTTGCTCTTAGCCATGATACAGATACCTCTTGCCCGGTGGGGTGTGTAAATACTCGCGAGTTACCGGGTAAATACTCGCGGGTAAGTTCATACTTCGATCTTTACCATCGAAAGCCCACTGTTACCGTAGACGCCGGTCACGTTGACGTAGCCTTGACCGTGCTTTAGTGAATCCGCGATTTCCTCGATTGCGGCGGTATCGAGGGTGATTTCGTGGGCGGCACCGAACACGTTAACCATCAGTACGACAGAGACAGAGGTAGTCGCCAGCTCCGCCAGCAGCTTTGCAGCTTTCTCCGCCGGGATGCGGTGTCGCCCGGACTGTACCCCGTTGACGAATTCACTGTACAGGTTCTGGATTTCCGTTGTCATACGTCACTTCCCTTTCGCAGCTTGGAGAATCGACCGGACGGCTAGACTTACGAGGATCAGGGCGACGATTGCGTTTACGATTAGCATTTCTCGTTACCTCAGTTAACCGTACAGAGGTAATATACCCCGGCTCGATTCGCTTGTCAAGGGATTTTTCGGAGTTTTGACAAAATTCCCAAGTGCCGACAGGTTTTCGACGTTCCGCGGCGATTTACAGTCGCCGCGAGGGTGGTGTACTTACCCGTTGGACACTTGAGTTTTTCCACAGTGTACAGATGTATCTTCAAGCCAGATAACGAGTTATGGCTTGCGTCGCAATCGCTTTCGTGCTTTTATTACTTCAAGTTCAAACGGGCATTTGTATACCGGCTCCGCTAATCCTAATTGTTCCAGTTCCTTCCATGTGGTCCGGTTCAATCGTACTAATTTACATGCGTGCCAATGACACTGTTTACATAACCCGCGGCCGCCTCCGTTTTTCGCGCCTCCGAAAAGCCGCTTGCATGAAGGGGCAAGGCATTTTTTGCGCTGGATTTTGCGGGGCATTTCAAGTCCAAGGTAAAGGTTAAGGTTAAGGTTAACTGAGGTAGCACGTACCCGCGGAGTCGGGCTTTGACGACTCCGCGGGTACGTGTTACTTATTTGGCAGCTTCCGGAAATCGAGTTTCGATTTCACGGACCCGCTCCCGATACCCGATAACGCAAGCTTTCAGAGCGTCCTGAAAGAGCGTTGCGCGCATTGCGTCCTGCAACTTCTGAATTTCCTCCGTGGTCGTGGGAACAATTCGGGTATTCGCTAGGGGGTACGGCATACCCATAGCTCGCGGATTGCGCGACGGTTTGACGCTTACACGAATATCCGCCTTGAATCGGTACTGTGGCGGAACCTTCGCATGGTGCGGGTTATCCTTGAGCCAGTCGGGGGATTGAACCTTTTGCGTACCCGCCTGATCCATCGAAACCCCCGCGCTGGCGAGCGCCTTGCGGAAACTGCACTTGGCGGGCATGAGTCCCTCCGGGGTAACGACGATTAAGACTCCCTCCACGTTTTCGATCAGCGGAGATTCGGCCGCGGTTCGGGAAGCCGCGAGTACGGCACCGGAGTTGATATCGAAGTTTGCCCAACAGTGATACCCGCCAAGCCAGTATGCGCGGAATGTCATGTCCGTTGCGATGCGCTCGAATTCATTCCCTGCGGGAGTTTGCCGGACCAGTACCGGCTCATATTCTTCAAAGTTCCGCCACTTCGCGCGCAAGTCGTCCCACAGCGTTTTTCCCGCTTTGGGGAATGAGACGTAATTGCCGCGCGTTGTCTGAACGTGTTGAAACCCCGCGACGGCGGTTTCTCCGTTCACGTTGATCGGCACCAGTGCGGAGGATTCGACGGGCTTCGGGGCTTCAGCTTTTGCGACCATTGTTATTTCCTTATTCCTAGTTCAACACGTTCTTTCAAGAGTGGTAGGCAGGTAGACACACTACTTGCCGGACAAAAACTACATTGAGCGCCGGGGTATACGTTAATCTGCCCCGCGCGAATCGCCTTCACTTGTCGAATCACCCCCTTTATAAGTGTATGGCAATCGGCGTACCTCATCGGGTGCAAGAGGAAAACGCCACTTACCCCGTCGTACCCACGCTTCCGATATCCATAGGTATAGATGATACCTACCTTGTCAACGTCGATTCCTTTCTCCCGCGCACCGATCCAGTAGCACGCAAGCTGCAAGGTACGCTCTTGAAGTAGGTTCCACGCTTCAAGGCTTTTCCCTGTCTTGATATCATACAGGATATTCTGCCCGCTGTCAAGTCGAATTTGGTCAAAAGTTCCTTGGAATGTTACTTCCGTTTCTTCCTCTTTAACCGTAAATTCGACCGGCTCCTCGCTTTTGATGATTTTAGCTGTTCGGTTTCGGGGGTCATCGTAGTATCCTCGAAAGTGCAAGCGCGTATCGTCCGCGTCCCTCCGTGGATACTTACCTGAGTTAACCTCATTCAGCGCTTCAGCTAGGCACTCATCGAACGATTTCCTATCCCGGTGATAGACTTCAATCGCTTTATGCACCGCGGACCCGGTATCCGCCGCGATTCCTGCAAAGTCGGGATATTCTCGCATGAATACCATCACAGCGCGCCAGGGGCACGCCAAAAGCATCGGAATCGAGCTAGCCCGTAGTGGCGCTGCCGCGGTTCCGAATTTTGACAAATCGGGTTTATTCATGCCGTACTCCGCACTGCCCTAATAGCTTTGCTATGTCGTGCGGAGGCTCCGTATCTTTTTCACCCTTAATCCGTATAAGCGCCCAGCGTTCGGCGAATGCTAACAGTGCCATTCGTAATTCTTGCGGTAAATCATACCATAACTTAACCGGCGGACGTTCTATCTCATTATCAAGCTTCGTTATCTCCGGCCCGAATTCATTTCTCACTTGCTCCTGCACGAATACAGTTTGCGGAGCGAGTAAGAGTGTAACTAGCTCCTCGATTACCTCAGTTAACGCTATCGTACCTTTAGCGTCGCTACATCTTGTTGACGCAAACTTCTGCTTAGCTTGATCTAACTTACTTCGCAGTTCAAGTGCTTTGTGAATATCAAAAATCATGTTGTACTCGCTCCTACTAAACTGCCTGTGATCGATCCAAGCTCCTCATCCGTGACAGAGGGGAACAGTAGGCGGATATCAACCCCAGAATCAAGCTTGATAACTGCCTTGATATCGCCGACGTTATCGGGGGACGCTGTACGGAGTCGTTCCACGGCATCGGGCACCCAATGGTGGCAGTTCACCACTAGACCGTAATGATATCCTTTTTCATCTTCGCGCCCGACAACGCGCGCCTTAAACCCCAGCTTCTCGTAATACTGCTTCAGGGGTTCAAGAGCCGCGCGAGCGTAGGCACGTTGCATATCAACGTCGGGGCTATACTCCGCATACTCGCTCGCGTGAGTAGTCGCAGCTTGACGGGCGCCATTCGTCGTAACCCATTTGACTTTATGTACCAGAGTATCGAGCTTCGCGTCGCGCTCTTTCATTAGGTCCTGTACCGCGGCGCGTTTCGGCGCCGTCTTGTGCTTGTGGTAGCTCTCCAATGTGCGCCGAATTACAGCTTCGTACTCAGGCGTCTTACCTTTGGAACGGCGCTTGATTTCCGATTCCATCTTCCTTTCTTCGTCCTCGATTTCATTCGTGAGTTCGTCGATTCCTTCGCGCTCAAGGAAAGCCTTCTCGTATTCGAGGTTTTCTTCGGGTTGTGCCACGCTGGGGACTTCTGACTTAGCCATTGTTAGTTACCTCAGTTAAGGGGTTAAGGGTTACGTAATCGCGCCAAGCGTATTCAAGCTCCGTGATAACTTCCTCAAGAGTGGCACGCTTGCACTTGAGTAGGACAACTTTTCCTTGCCCTAGTCGTTCGGTGTATCGGAGGATCGATCCGTACCATTGCCCGTTAGGCAGGTACGATAGATTAATACCGGGCGCAGACGGGTCCGACTTGAATCGCTCTGTGATCGCGCGGCCTAATGTTTCTATGCCGACAAGCGTAGCGGCATTTGTCATCGCGGTCATATCGATTCCGTTTTGCATTTCAACTCCTAGGTTGGGAAGTAAAGTTAGACCTACCGCCTAGCTGATAGTACAGGTATTCGATAGCTAGGCGGCGTAAGCCATGTTGCAGCGTTTCGCCTGTAGGCATAGGCGCCCGTAGGATTTCTGAAGCTGCGCGCATCTTAGCTGCACGTACAATGTCACTATCGTTCATTTCACTTGGTGGTATGTTGTTCACAGTATCCTCTTTCCAAGGTCCGAGAGTACCGGGAGAATCTGGAACTGTTTCGCGTCGATTTTCTGCGACGAATCAAGCCCGAATCTCTCCGCGGAACGCTCCCACCATGCCCGTTGTTTCTCCGAGATACTTTTCGCCGTTACAGATTGAAATCCCGTTACCTCAGTTAACGGGGTAGACTGTTCACGCCAGTTCGCGCCGCGCTTCAGAGTACCCTGTATGATCGCGTCCCACTGTTCTCGACTCATTTCCCGCTTCGCCACTAGGGGGGTCGAAATCATAGGATGTAGTATTAGAGTATAATCAATCTTCCTCCCGTTGTCAAGAGACGACAGAGAATAAAAAACACAATCTAGGCCGTTGGATAGCTTGACGGTCGTAGGCTTGAATCGACCTAGCGCCTCAAGTCCTAATGTACGCATGGCGAGCGTACGCGCCGTCTTGGGGAATGCTTCCTGTGCCTCAAGTACCTTGCCTATCGGTATCATGCCTTCAAGCAAGTAGCAATGGCGGAGCAAATTACGATTCGTGCAAACGTACTCAGGAGTAATCGGGCCGGGTCGCGTAATGCGCCCGACTTGCTGAAGCCACTTTACGGGGGAAAGCGTAGGGCGCAAATCGACTAAACGGCGGAGTTGCGGTAAGTCTACACCCTCTGACACTACGTCAATCTGAATCAGAAAACTCTGGCCCTTGATACAGGATGCGAAAGCGGCTTTTCGATCCGCGAAACTGGTTGCTTGATTCACTACTCGCGCGGGTAGTGACACCTTACCCATAGCTTCCGCCAGCTCGTAGGCGCATTTTGAGCTGGGTACGGAAATCATTGTAGGTTTGTCGATACCCTGCCCCCGTAACACTACCTCTCCGATTTGCTCTGTACACTCAGGATGCCCTATATCGTAGTACCCCTCTAGCAACTCCACTACATCATCAAGGCGCGTTCGGATAGCGTCGTCTAGGGATTCGATTTGAAACTCGCCATTGACTACCTTAACGATATCGTCGTCAATGAGGGGTTTAATCGTTACCTCAGGTATCGCTAGTACACCTTGCGATACCGCATTGTGCAGCGTGATAGCCCAATACGGTTCGCCCCACTTGTCCCGGAATTCCGCAGTTTGTTTCGGAGTACCGCGGAACGGGGTTGCAGTGTACCCGGTACTACGTACCCCTGCCATTAGGTCTAAGAGCTGGTAAGAGTCCGCGGAATGGTGGTGTACTTCGTCCCAAATTAGGTGTTTCAGCGGTTCGCGGAATTCGCCCTTCAGCATGAGGTTGCGTAGGCGCATTGGCGTAGTGATACACATACGCCAACTGGCATCGATAATTTGTTGCTCTGTGTACAGGTCTGCATTGTATCCGAGTTTCTTGAGCATATCCCGGATAATCTCGATTCGCGGCGTAATGACCCACGCGGATTCCCTCCGCTTTTGCTCCTCAAGAATCATGTAACTTTTCCCCGTTCCGGTCGGGGATGCGATCAGTGTGTACTGCTCGCGCGAGTTGAGCGCGTGGAGTACAGCTTGCTCTTGATAGTCGTAGAGATTCATTTCAATTTACCTCAGTTAATATTGTACCATGCTTGTCAAGTCAAAGTTTTATTTTTTCTGAGAATTATTTGGAAGTTCACGTCATAAACTTCCTCAATTCGTTGCAATAATCTTACACTAGGTATAACTTTGTTATTCTCGATATTACCTAGATGCGCCAGCGTTATACCTAGTTTTACCGCGAAAGCTACCTGAGTTAACCCGTAACGGCAACGTATTTGGCGGATCAAGTTTCCTAGCAATGTCAAGTGGCACCTCTTGAATTTTTTATTTTTCTCCGAAGGTGCACGGCTTGCATACGGCACTCAGCCGAACAGTATAACGGGATTCTACCCGATAATACGCGGTAAAACTTTGTATTACATCGTTTGCACTTTATCATACGACGTTCTCCGGTGCGGGTACGTGTCCAATTTCTCCTGTATCCACCAGTATTTCCCCTAAGTCTACCCCTCGATAGTCGGGGCACTCCCGCCGTATCCTGCTTACCATCGTATTCATACAGTGGTTAGAACAATAACCCTTGTACAGAGCTTTGAATGTCATGTCGTCGTACAGCCCGCCGCAGGTTCGACATTTGCACTTTTTCATATACCGGCGCCTTCCATCAGAGTTAAGGTATCGCGCGTGTCAATGTAGCACGTTGGGCATAAGCTGTCAAGGTCGGGTACTCCGCAGAGGCAGCGCCGACACTTCGGCCGGGGCTTAGCTTGCTGTCGGGCACGCTGACGCAAGTAGTTAGCCCGATTTCGGCACGACAGGGAACAATACCGCGGGGGCGCCCCAAACCCTAGCCAGTCGGTAACACTGTTCGCACATTCGGGATTCTGGCACTTACCGTCAGTCTCCGGGAACTGCTCCCGTTTCTGGTCTAACTGAGCGCGGCGCCGGCACTCCGCTCCACAGTATTTTTTCGGTCGACCCCCGGAGTATTCGTTAATGATCTTGCCGCAACCAGCTTGACACATGACCTTCCGCACGATATACCTCAGTTAATGTTTACTATCCTTATCAACTTAGTAAGGATTATCGCTCCCCCGGTAATCGAACTATCCTACCCATCTTTGTCAAACTAACCTTTTGTACTGAATAACTAGGTACTGTTTCATGTCATTACAACGAGTTCGACCCTATGGTATATACTCTAATCTCTCTCTCTCTCTATAAAGATATACTACCCTAGCGGATACGTTATAACTACATGATACGTTTGTTGAGGAATCGTGTCAATAGAAGTTTGCATATTTTCTCCGGGGTTTCATTCATTAGAACAAAAAATAAACCTTTGTCAAGAGGCGAGAAAAATAATTTTTGAAAATATCTATTGACACGTATGGTATTATGTTAACTGAGGTAATTAACCCTGGAGGGCGCAATGTTCAAGTTTCTGCTACAGTATGATCCTAAGACGAAGGGCGTGGGGATTCAATCTAACTTCCCAGATAAGGCGCAACTTATCGGGTTACTGGAGCTGGCGAAAGCGGACCTGATACGACAGTCGATAGAGAAGCCTGATAACGTACCGCAGATTGTGATACCGCGTATTGGGGGTATACCATCGTGACTTGTGAGGAGTTCCGAAAACTGGCACCGATACCCGCTAAGGATGTTAGTCGCGCGGAGCGTGCCGCCATATTCAGACATTTACTTGAATGTGATGAATGTAATGCAATGTCCGCGCGAGACTACCCCGTTACTGCGAAACTGCGGCGGGAACTGATAGAGCTAACGGACAGTGATGCGCAGGATGAGGAGTTTCGTAAAGTGGCATTCGGGGAGAATTGCGTCGGGTACTTCATGGGAATGCCGGTAATGGTCGACCCCGATTTGTCAAGCTAAATTTTTAGAAAATAATATTTGATCTATTGACATTAGATTATTTTCTGATACAATGATAGTACACTTTGAAATTGCCATTTCTCCCGGACTGTTAACTCAGGTAACGCGACTTCCGTGCTAGATCAGTGCCCTACGTGTCCCGGTCCAAAGTGTAGTACCGCTAAACAGTGTCAACGGTGTAGCGGTAAACGGCGCCGGCGTTTAGATCACGAACACGTAGAACGGTTGATTCGATCCGGGTGGCGCGATTCTCACATAGCGAAAGTTCTCAAAACTACACGGGAACGGATTAGGCAGCTACGCAAAGCAATGAAGGTGACGGTATGAGAACTAAACTCCCGCGACGCATGCCCGAACTTGCCCGCGTTTATGTTTCGATTTTCGCGGAGCTGCTGGAGGATGGACTCGGTATCTCTGATGCTTGCAAGCATGAGGGAGTTAGCGTAAACACGTTTAAGCGCTGGTACAAGATCGGCAAGAGCCGGACCCATGGCGACAAGGTATCGAACGACTACGATGTATACGTTGACTTCTACCTTAAGATTTCTAAGGCGCGCGTTACGGGGCGCCGCCGATTGCTAGAGACTATCCGGCTTCATGCTTCTAAAGACTGGAAAGCATGTGTGTATTTGCTTGAGCGCATGGAAAAGTCTCGATTTGTGGATCAGACTTCCGCGGCGCCGGCCTGCGTGCAAGCGCAGGCTATTGAAGCGGCGAAACTTTTGCTGGCTGCAACTTGAAATTGAGATTTCGGGGACTTGAACAATAGTTAATTGAGGTAACGACAAATGGCAAAACGCAATTGGCCCCAAGTCGGCGGTAATACTCGACTTGATACCGGCTCTTATCGGTTTAACGAGCCTATCGGCACTGTGTTCTATGTTCGATCCGTTAACGGGGTTGATAGTCCGAATTACGGTGGGTCGCCTGAAAACCCTTTCGCTACGATCAACTACGCTATTACGCAATGTACTGCGGACAACGACGATATCATTCTAGTTTGTCAAGATCATAGTGAGTCGATTTCTGGTGCCGCGGCAATTGCCGCAAGTAAGGCTGGGGTACAGGTTCGCGGGTTAGGTACAGGTAAACGGCGCCCTCTGATTACGCTGCATACTGCGGGTACGACAATCGCCGTTAGTGCGGCGCGGGTTCGATTCTCTAATCTCCGCATTACCTGCGACGTTGACGCGGTGGTTTCGATTTTCAATATCACAGCTGCGGGATGCGAGCTTGACGGAGTGGACGTTGAGGAAACTACGTCATGCGCCCCGTTGCAGTTTGTGCTAACGTCCGCACTTGCGGACGATCTTGTAATTCAGAATTGCCGACACATTATTTCAGGTCAAGCTGCGGCATCACTTCAAGAATGGATTAAGCTCGTCGGTGCAGACCGCGCTAAGATTCTGAATAACTATATCAAGCTAAAGGGGTTTGCTACGTCGAACCCCGCTAACGGAGTTATTGTCGGCGGAACCACGGCATCGCTTGATGTGGAAATCGGGAATAATACTCTGATTACCCTTAACTCTACGGGTGCGATTCCGATTTCGCTTCTAGCGGGTACTACGGGGCACGTATACGGTAATCGTGTTGCGTCCGCTAAAACGGCAATCGCGGGTAGCGTGGCGTGTGCCTCTTGCTATGCGTCGAATAACTATGCGAACCACGTTGTAAATACTAGCGGGGCACTCGACCCCGCGAGTGACTCTTGATCTAGTAGTTACTGTACGGGTGTATACCGTTAACTGAGGTAACTACTAATGATCCAATCGACGCTACGAACAAAGCAGGCGACGTTAGCAGCTGCTAACGACGAATTGATAATGCCCGTAGACGGGGGCGGAGGGGTAGCAGTACAGCTTACGGGAACGTGGGCGGGTACTGTTACTTTTTCCGCGTCCGTAGACGGGACTAATTTCGATCTTATCCCGGCGACTCCTATTGCGGGCGGAGCTACTGTAACCAGTGCTACAGCTAACGGACAATGGACGGCTAATTGTGCTGGGTTTTCTCAATTCAAGCTCAAGCGTACTGTAGCTACCTCAGGTACGGGGCCGGTAGCTACAGTAGGCGCGTGCAATGTAGGCATTAGTGGCGGAGCTACAGTTACCGTCGATACTGAGTTTCCGCCCGCAGCTGCACTAGCGGACAATACTGCGAATCCCACTACTACGTCGGTAGCAGCGTTTGGAATGGTATGGGACGGTGCGACGTGGGACAGGCTACCGGGAAATTCTGTAGACGGGGCGCACGTCACGGAGCAGTTTGCGCCGGCAGCTGAAGATAACACTAACGCTGTCATTGCCACAGCTAAAAAGCCGGTAGCATCTGCAACTTACTCCGCGTCACCCTTTGGCACGTTTCTAACCTCTGTAGCGATTGCGGTTAAGGGGTCAGCCGGCAATCTAATGTCGGTTTACGTATCGAATATCAATGCGGCGGTTCGATATCTACAGATACATAACAAAGCAACCGCGCCGGCAAACCCTGACGTGCCGATTTGGTCCTTTCCGATTCCGGCCGGTAGTGCAACGGTGCCGGGTACGTTAGAGTTAGGTGAGGATTTTTTTGGATCGTGCGGAAAGAACCTCGCTACGGGTATTGCTGTTGGTATCTCGACTACCGCGGCGACTTACACGGCCGCGACTACTACGGATCATTGCGTTAACGGAAGTTACGTATAGTTAACTGAGGTAACTAGGGTGCCTACTTCTAGCGGTGGAGTGCCGGATACTGATAAGGTTCAAGTCGCATACTTGACTTTGAGTCTTACGGGTACGGGTACGGTCGATATCGGAACTGTGTCGGGCGGGGATATTCTAATAGAACGTATTGCGTTCTTTTTGTCCGCGGCTGCTGGTGGTTTGACAAGTGTCGCGGTTAAGACAAATAACGGTACACTCGATACTTTACTTGCGGCGACAATCCTAGCTTTGTTAGGTGTGACTGGAACTAACCTAACAGCGTTCTCCGGCCCGATTGTGCTACCTAACGCGAAAAAGATTCAAGGTATTTTTGTCGGCACTGGTAACGCGGGTACTCTGAGAGTCGCTGTAGTATATCGCCCTCTTGCGGCGGGGGCGGTGATTTCATAATGGGTCGCGTTACCTCAGTTAATCGAGTTGCTAAAAGCGGGCGCGTTTCTGCAAGCGGTCGGGTATCGGCGTCTAGTCGAAACCCCTTCTCCGTCACCGCCGCGCCCTTCGCCCAGAACGGCTGCACCTACCCGTGGTATAACAACTTCGTATTTCCCCATGCCGTCGCCAATTCGACGCGCAACAAGACTCAGATGGCCTTTGAGGCGTCCAGCGGCGGGGCGCGGTTTCCATGCGTTACTTCGTTCAACCACGCGACTAATCAATGGGAGGGTATTTACCAAGCTGGTTCGGGGTGGTTGCAAAACGACGACCACGGCAACCCGGCGCGCTTCACCGACACAAACGGCTATGACCATGTGATCGGCGGCTCGCACAACGACGTAATTCAGCACTCGGTATCCACTGCTCCCAACGACGAAAGTCACTGGTCGCGGCAAGCCACGTTCGGTGGTATAGGCGGATCGTACCCGCACCCCGTCGTGGTCGGCAACCAAGTCTATGTTTTTTACCGCGACGCCAGCGCCATTAACGCCTGCGAACTGATCATCGGAACCTTCAATCCTGGAGGCCGGATAACTTGGGGCGCTGTCGCGGGCATCTGCTCGTTTGGCGTGGGGTTCCGCTGGTACAACATGCGGTGCCAGCTCGTCGGGACAAAGATCCACTTCGTCACGACGAAGGCGGACACCGGCGACACCTACCGCCGCGGCGTGTACTACTGGTACTACGAAACCGCCGACGACACGATCCACAACATTGACAACAGCTTCAGCGTGGCGGCGTCGACAGGCATCACTAGCGGTAACGTTAGCAACTTCCTGCTGATCGACAACAGCGGGAACTTCACGGTCAATTGGGGGCCGGACTGGTGTTATGACTCCGGTGGCAGCAACCGGCATTTCATCTGGTGCGACTCTGTGGACGGCTCTTCGTACACGATCAAGTACCAGTCTTACATTAGCGGCGTCCTCGGCTCCGTTGTGAATCTCGGCACCAGCACGAAAAACCCCAGCCTTGGGATTATCCCGCTCGCGGGCGGTGTGGTGCGTTGTACCTGGACCGAGACGAACGCACTGAGTGAAGTCGATGGCGGCGATATTTACTACGCAGACCGGGCCAGTGACGGGACGAGCGTCACGACGCGCACGCTCTGGCAGGCGAGTGGGGCGACCTACCCGCTTGGCCAGATGGAAGCCGTGCAGAACGCCGTGGCGAGTCTTCGCGCGATCTGGTGCGAGTTCAGCAACGTTGCGGCCACGGAAATCGGCACGTTGAATATGTACGCCTGGGGCGACAGCGGCTATGTCACGCGAGCATCGTTCTCGCCCGTACTCGCCGACTTGCCCACGATCAGCGCCACGCCGGTTACGACAGCGACGGTGGTCAACACGGCCTACACCGGGTTCACGGTGAGCGCCAGCGGCGGCACGGCTCCATACACCTACAGCGTCTTTCAAGGGACGCTGCCCACCGGGATCACGCTGAACGCCAGCAGCGGTGCTGTCGCGGGCACGCCGACGCAGGTTGTCAACACACCGTCGACCATCGTGATCCGCGCGACGGACGCCAACGGACAGGCGGCAGACCTCGCGCCGTTCACGATCCCGGTTGTGGAGGAAGTCGGCATCCTGGGTCACTACGCGGCCGACGACGTGGTGACGACCGACGCGGCCAACACGACGCAGGCGACAAACAATCAGGCCGCTTACTGGTGGCAGGACAAGAGCGGCAACGGTGCCCACGTGAGCATGTCCGTATCAGGCTCGCGGCCGTTGTTCAAGACGGGCGTGCAAAACTCGCTGCCGGGAATTCTCTTCGATGGCAGCGACGACAGAATGCACCTGCCCGCAGACGTTTCGGGCCTCACTTACATTGCCGTTTTCAAGCGGGCCGCGACGGGCATCTTCACCTCGCCGTTCGGGAGCGAAAGTTCTTCCGTTGTTGCGTTTGAAGCCCCGGTCTGGTTTTCGGACAATGTGTTCTATGTCAAGTACGGTGGCACGGAGCGAAATGGCGGCGCGGCCAACACGTTAACCGGGGCATTCGTTACGGCCAGCACGAACAACGGGGCATCAAGCGAGTTGCGGTTGAACGGCTCGACGTTGACGCTGAGCGGGAGCGTGACAGGGACAGCTAAATGCGGCACCATCGGGGACTTGAAGTACAACGGCGGAAACCCGCACAACGGGCACCTGCTGGAGCTGCTCATCTACTCGGACGTGAAGGACGCGACGTTTCTTGATGCGAAGATTGCGGCGTTGCGAACGAAGTGGGGAATCTGATTGAACCAGTTAACTGAGGTAACGCTGGCTCAGAGAATCGCGGAGAATGCTAGGTGTCTTCGATCCCTAGCGTATCTCTGTTGTAACTACATCAAGATTTTGTCTAAGGATGAAAGCGGAGAAGAAACAGATTGGGTTCCGTTCGATCTATGGCCCGCGCAGGTTCCGGTAGCGGAAGCGTTTGATACAGAGCAGTTAGTAGTCGCGTTAAAGGCGCGGCAAATCGGCTGGAGCTGGTTAGGCGAAGCGAAGATACTCAAGCAGAGTATTTTTTACCCTAACTCGCTTTGTTTGCTGTATTCTCTCCGCGATACTGAGGCTCAAGAGTTATTAACGCGATTGGTAGGTATGGAAAGGAATCTCCCGCCGTGGATGCGCCTTGGTTGCAAGGGCAACGCGCATACGCTCGTTTTTGGGAACGGTAGTCGGGTTCGCGCTTTACCGACTACGGCGGGAGATTCCTACACAGCTTCGATTGTCATGGTCGATGAAGCGGACCTAGTTGCGGACCTTGGCACGCTGTTACGGCGGGTTAAGCCTACGGTAGATAACGGCGGGCAATTGCTTTTGATATCGCGAGCTAACAAGGACTTACCTGAGTCGATGTTTAAGCGGATTTACCGCGGAGCGCGTGATGGGGAAAATAAGTATTTTCCGATATTCTGTGATTGGCGTGCTCATCCCGGTAGGACGCAACAGTGGTATGAGGATCAAGTAAAGGACTCTCTAACTAACACTGGCTCCCTTGACTTCGTACATGAGCAGTACCCGAATACCGATATCGAGGCCTTAGCCCCGCATGAACTTAACAAGCGCCTATCGCCCGCGTGGTGCCAAAAAGCGTACGAGGAGTTAACTCAGTTAATCGATATCCCGCCTGAGTTGCCGGGATTGAAGGTATGGGAGCTGCCGAAAGCGGGCACTCGATATGTTATCGGTGTTGACGTTGCCGAAGGAAAGGAAACGAGCGATGATAGCGCGGCTGTTGTCCTCGATACTGAAGGCAATCAGGTTGCGGAGGTACACGCCAAAATTGAAATTGCCGTGTTTGCAGACTTCCTCCATGCGCTTAGCCGCTATTACAATAACGCCGGACTCATGGTTGAGCGCAACAACCACGGGCACGCGGTTATCCTCGATTTGAAAAACCGTAAGGCACGGCTCCTACATTCAAGGCGCGATAAGAATGTCGGGCACTTGTCCGACTCACGGGGTAAAGCTGAAATGTACGCCAGTATGGCGGAACATTTGAAGGATGAGAAAACGAAAATTCGATCCTCTACCGCGCTTTATCAGCTGATGAGCATTGAGCGCAGTACGCTACGCGCCCCGGAGGGTCTGTTGGACGACGTTGCGGACGCCTACGCGATTGCTTGTGTTGCGCTGGAGCGTCTCGCGGTAACTACCGGAGGCTCTTTCGAGTTAATTTAATGAAACTCTTTTTCCACGATATCGCTACTGATGAATTAACTAAAGCTATGTCGAAAGAGGGTGCGGTAGAGCTTGCGTACAAGCGCTTGGAAAAAGAGTACGGGACTAATCACGTTAAGCGTGTCAAGACCCCCGATAAGGACGTTGCGACGTTCCTAGTGATGCGACTTAATGGACGTTGGTATCAGGCGACGTATGAGACGGGCGCCGTGAGTGTAGAAGTACATGAGGACTGGTCAGAGGAAACTGCGGAGGAGTTACTCCGCAAAATGCAGGCGGCGCGGAATGCAAGATTAGAGCTTACAGAGAAGCTTGAGGGTTCGGCGGGGTGGAAACGAGTTAACTGAGGTAACTATGCCGGATACAATCGATACCCACCCGGTGCAAACAGGGGACCGTAGAGGCGGGCGAATCTCTACTAAGGTTACGTTAGCCGCGTACGAAGTTTACAAAAAGTTATTTGGAGAGCAACAAGCGCTGATTGCCGGAGAATGCAGGGGAGGGTTTGGTACAGGAGAGCTAATAGCCTTTTTGTATGCTAAGACTTTCCCTGTAGCAGAGTGGTACGATAGATTTCACGAGGCTTTAGAAGGTGCAGAGCGTTTGGGTTAACTCAGGTAACGTCATGAGTAAATTAGGGCAATGGATCGATAGAGTTACGGGACGCGCAGAACTTCGGGAGCAAGTTAAAGAGCTTGCGAACAAAGTTGCGGACAGTTCGTCTAATATCGTACTGTTGCAACAGGCGCTTGCGGGTAAGTTTGTCGGCTATTGGAGTTCGGACCACTTTCAGGAATCGAAGCAGTATAAGGGGCACGTATACTGCGCTATCTCGACTATCTTAGATCAAATTGTTCAGGCTACGGTAGAGCCGGCGGAGCTGATTACTAAAGATCATGCGATGTACGAAGCGGTTCACAGCCCGAACCCGGACCAATCGTTAGCGCTGTTTAACGAAATGCGCGTTTTGAATCTCATGCTAACGGGTATCAGCGTAACGTGGGTAGTAGAGAACAAATCAAGCGGTATCGCGGAGCGGTATTCGATCCCTACTGGCATGTTGGCGCCTACGCGCGACGGTTTCCGCGTGACGCTTACCGCGATGCAGGGGGTAACGTGGTCAGAATACCCCGTTAAGCTGTTTTCGATTCTCGCGGAAATGATCCCGTATGAGGAGTGTCAAGTAGTTAGGCTCCCTGCGCCTATGCACCTAGGCGACGGCTGGAGTCCTACTAGCGCTATGGCAGGGTGGATCGATCTAGCGGACCAGATTGATAATTCCCGGTATAACCTCATGGCGAAGGGAATGCGCCCCGGAAGCAAGATTACGGAAACAGCAGACGCGGAGCTATCGCCGGAGGATCGTGACAGATTCAAGAAAGAGCTACGAAGCGTGCAGAGCGGGTCAGAGAATGCGGGCGAACACTTGTATGTTCCGCGCGGCTTAGTTATGGAACCGTGGGCGCTTACCTCGAATGACTTAGACCACGTTAACGGCTGGTCGCAAATCCGTGATGCTATCTATGGCGGGTACAAGGTTCCGCCGGTTGCTGCGGGCATCATGGAAGCGAGTTCCCACGCGGAATTTTACGCCGCGATGTTACAGTTAACTGAGTTAAGGATACAGCCGATTCTATGGCGCCTCGCAATGTCGGATAAGCAAGTATTCGCGGACTATTTCGATGATGTACCGGAAGAGTTCATGTACCGCGCTCACCGGGTAGACGATCCAGACCAAAAGAAAGATACCGCTAAGACGATGAAGGAAATCGGTGCCTTCACGGATAACGAGATTCGGGCCGTTATGGGATATCCCGAAAAACCGGGCGGGGACGAAATCCCCGCGGCACGCGAGCAAAAAATGCAAGAGCAAGCTAACGCCGCGAAACAGCAAGGGGCACAAACGGAGTCGAGTTCCGGGAGTTCAAACCCCGCGGACGTAGGTACGCGGGCGGGAGCGGGGAGTAACGGAAAACATTTGTCAAGCTAATTTTTATTAATTTATGAAAATCACTATTGACTTTTGTAATACAATGTGATACAATGTATAAATGAGTTATACTAATGCTCCTGATAGGCGTAACGCGGAAAGAGATTCTGTTTAACGACGGAACTACGCTCCGCGTACCTAACGGCGCTAAGGTAACTCGACTCCCGCAGGGGTGGAAAATCTCCCGCGGGCAAATTGACGTTGGACTCATCGATTTTGAATTCCGCTGGCATATCTTAAATCGACTTGCGCAATGGTTTGGCGACGGTCGCGAATATAGTTAACTGAGTTAATTCGTGAATGAAACTTTGACGCTTCCCGTTGATAACTTAGACGTTATCCGGTGCCAAGTCGGGTTCAAGGTCGATTGTAATACAATCGACCGTGAAGGCGAGAAGTTTGCGCCCGGGTCGATTCAACTTGCGAATCATCAAAAAATTCCCATTGCATTGTTCACGCATGATAGAACGCTCCCCATTGGTCTAACGGAGAATCGGGAAACTAAGTCGTACACTATGGCGTATGACTCAGGTACTAACGTCGTTGACGGCATTATCAGTTTCGATCAAAGTAACTGGGACGCCATGTCCGTATTCGACATGGCATACAATGGTATTTGTCGCGGGGTTTCGCTGGGCGGGTTATGGCGCGCGAACCGTGACGGGGTAATTGAGTCCGCGGAAATTGTAGAAGTGTCCTTATGCCTACTCCCGGAAAACCCTGATGGTTTGGTCGAGTGGGTTATGAAGTCGATTAAGCATCCTATCGAGGTTAGCCCGAAGATTATACAGGCAATGCGCCGCTATTTACCCGCGGAGAAAGTTACAATGCTTATCGGAAAAAGCTTGAAGATTAAAGAGGAAGCTAAGACGGAGGAAAAGAAAACAGAAACCTCCGATACGGAGAAGAAAGTGGAGACAAAAACGAAATCCGTAGACGATCCAAAAGACGCGGACGATGAGGAAGAGACTCACGAAAGTCCGCCCGGCGCGAAAGCGCTTGATACCTACCATTCGATGAATCTAGCGATGTCCGTTGAATGTGAGAAAATGTGTAAGGGACTGGAACCTAATACGCCGGCGCATGAGCATATGAAGGCGATGGTAGAACACCACAAGGAACTTGCGGAAGATACCCGCGAAGTTCACGGTAAGACGTACCCCGATGAGGAAGAATTGAAAGCGGATGAAGGCGCGGCCCATGATATCCCGGTTGAGAATGTTAAGCGCCTGAAAGAGCTTGAGCGGGAATTCAAGCTCGTTCATAAGGAATTGGAATCCCAACAGAAAGAAATCGATTCGCTGAAGGCTAACCGCAAGAAAACTGTCCGTTAACTTAACTGAGGTAAGTCCCTATGGCTTCGTCCGCTTTGGAAAAGATTCGACTTGCGCAGAAGCGTAACCGGCGCGGTTTGGAAGAAATGAAGTCCCCGCGCCGTCCGGACGCTACCGCAAGTAGCGTGCTTGACTATCACCGGAAGCAACTCAAGCGCGAGCGCGCCGCCAAGGTGGCGCCGTATCGTAGTAGCGGGCACTTCCTCCGGGATGTTCACGCGCTGTACACTGGTAAGTCAATGTCGGAAGCGCTCAAGACATACGATAAGGCGTATGTCGATTACCGCGAAAAAACCCTCAAGCAGTATGAGGGTAAGGCGTTCCCCGCGGCAATGAATGAATCGATTATGAGCGATGGCGGGGTAATGGTGCCCCCGCAGTTTGCGAATGAAATCCTACTGCGCGTTTATGAAGATGAAATGCTTTCGCGGGTCCGGCTGTTTAACCAGCTGACTAGTAACACGCTCTCGATTCCTGCGATTGATGAAACCTCCCGCGCTGACGGGAGCCGCTTCGGTGGTGTTACGTCGTACTGGCGCCAAGAGGGTCCGCCGAGCGCGCTTACCGCGAGCAAGCCGAAAGAAAAGAATGTTAACCTGAAATTGGAGACGTTGTACGTCTTTACGAAGGTTACAACGGAAATGCTGGAAGATTTTCCGGTACTGGAAACCTTCCTTTCGGATATCGTCGCGCAGGAGTTTCGATTCCGTATCGGCGATTCCGTGGTTAACGGCGACGGAGTAGGCAAGCCGCAAGGTTTCCTTAACTCCCCCTCCCTCAAATCGATTGCCGCGGAAACGGGACAAGCCGCAAGTACGATCCTCACGGATAACGTCTTTAAGATGTGGTCTGGTATGTGGCACGGTTGCCGCAAGAATGGCGTTTGGTTCGTCTGCAACAACGCATGGCCGCAACTGTTCAAAATGACGGTTGGAACGATTCCGATTTTCCTCCCGCAGCATACGGTAGACGGCGCCCCGTACCCGACTCTTCTCGGGCGCCCGGTTATCGAAACTGAGTTCCAGCCGGACCTTGGCACGGCCGGGGATATCGCGTTTGTCGATCCTACTACGTTGCTTTACGCAACGAAGGGCGACATTCGTAGCTTCTCCTCGATGCACGTTTACTTCGATCAAGGGTTGCACGCCTTCCGGTTTGAAATCCGTATCGACGGTAAGAGCTGGTGGAACTCGAAGCTGACGTTGAAATACGGCAGCTCTAACACTGTGTCGAATATCGTAACTGTGGCCGCGCGTTAACTGAGGTAACGGAAACGCTTAACTGAGGTAACTACTAACATGGTTAATGCTTTGCTGGCCGAACGCACCCATGCACTTTGGGTAGGCGCTTCGATCAATCTGACGGGCGTCGGAATGACTTCGCTGTGGATCAATGCGAAGAATGCCCGGCGCTTCACGATTTACCTTATCAAAGGTGCGTGGGCTTCTGCTACTCCTGCCTTCACACTGCTGCAAGCAACGTCGAACGCGGGCGCTGGGTCGAAGGCGCTTAACTTCGATAGGTACTGGAAGTACACCGGAGCACAAACGGCGGGAGTCGATATCCCGACCGAAGTTGCAGTAGCCTCTACCAATACCTTCAATCTGGCGAATCAGGCTAACGAACTGGTTTGGCTCGAATTCATGGCAACGCATATGGACTTCAACAACGGCTTTAACCACTTTGGTTTTACCGTCGCTGATCCGTCCGCTAATGACATTCTGGCCGCGCTGGTTCTCGCTAGTGACCTTGATCACGAGGCTTATCCGACGCGCCAACTAACCATGCTGGATTAACTTGAGCGTATCCCGTTCGCCAGATATGTTTACCGATGTAACATCGTATAAGAGTTTTATACGGGTGTCGGGAACCAGTCTGGATACGGTGTATGCAACGTATATCCAAAGTGTTACGGCGTTTATTCAAAGTTACTGTCAACAAAGGTTTGTACGACCGGCGAACCCTTTGACGGAGTACGCAAGCCCGAAAGGCGTCGACTACATTGTAACGCGACAACGACCTTTATATACTGTATCGTCGCTGTATTACGATGCTAACGCGCTTTTCGGGCAAGCTACTAACGCCTTTCCCGCGGAATCATTGCAAGTATCAGGGGATGATTATACGATCAAGTGGGATTCTTTCGACGTAGTTAACTCAGTTAATTATGCCCGCGGTGGAATCATTTACTTGCTCAACGGGCAAGGTGGCGGTAGGAGCGTAATTCGAGGGGATCGACTAACACGGACCCTTGAACCCGCACAAGGTACGATCAAGCTAACATATGTCTGCGGGTTCCCCGATAACGCTTTTCCCGCCGATCTTGTAATGGCGACGATGGTGCTAACGCGGGCGCTTGAGCTTACTGCAAAAAATGCGGGGTGGGCACCTACCTCAGAGGGGACCAAGTTTTACAATTATGCGCTGTCGGAGATTCTGAACCGGGAGCTACAGGCGCAGTCGATTCTCCGAACGTATAAAGGACTTGGCTTAAGTGTCGTATAATGCTTGACGCTCGAATGATGGCGGATACCGTTGTACTGTATCTAGCTCCGTCGTACACGGACGACATACAGGGGGCACCTAAGCTCGATATTGCGAGCCTTGGAACGGGGACAAGTTGCGATGCGCACGTAGGAATATCGAATGCTGCGGTCGATATGGAGAATCAGCAAGAGGGAGAATTAGTAGTTTGGGAGATTATGGTTTTCATGTCTCAGGTAACGCCGAACATGAAAGCGGTAGTCAAGATTAACACAATGGGCGGGCAAACGCTGAACAAGTACGCGCGGGTTTTAGCATTTGAGGAAGTATTCCCGCCGAATAGCATGATTGAGCCGTACTACGTTATTACGTGCCAGGAATCGCGGGAGACGGGTTAAATGCCAGGTCAACCCATCTACTCGATTATCCGGGCAATTAAGGATGACGCTTTTGCATCGGATAATGCGTTAGTTGCCGCGACTACGGGCGGGTTTGAATTTGAAATCGATACACCGGGAACCGCCAAGCCGCGGATTGTGTATTCCTTACCTGACGGCTCGATTCACGATACGCGGGGATATTCGGCATCAGGGGTACGGACGTTAAAGAGGGAGTACATTTTCCTCTTTACGATCTATGCAAACTCCCTCGATTCCCTCGATTCAATCATTGGCTTACTGGCATCACCTACGGGGCAATTCGAGGGCCGGGTATATACGCTGCGGAGCGGGGAAGTATCGGGTGGTAGTCGCTGGCTAGAGAATGACCGGCGCTTGTTCCGTAATAAGGTAAAACGCGGCGAGAATGTGGAGTATGAGTGGGTCTACGAAATGTGGTATCACACAATTGTAAATTCGCCGCAAGGATATTAACTGAGGTAACTACTAATGGCTGTCGCCACTCCGGTATTCGTAGAATCATACGTCGGCAAGCTCCTAGTTGGCGGAGTTTCCGGCGTTTGCCTCAGTTTGATTCGATGGCGCTTGTTCCTACCTGAGAACAAGAAACGTCTCGATAACTATTGTCTTTATCCTATGTCCGCGGTTAACGTCACCCCGACATACGGGAAGTTCGAGGGCGGTTGGGATACTGCAAACCCGCCCCACGCTACCTCTACGGGCGGCGCCTACGGAATCGTGTACGGCGCTACTCTTTCGATTTACATGGGCATTAACGGGACGACGGACGGGTATCTAGGAAGTTTTAAGATTACCAGTGAAGAAATCGGCCATTCTATGATCGAAGGTGCGGACTTTGCATTTACGGCCGATTTGCAAGGTTCGCTGACACGTTATCCGGCGACGTAAACCTATGGACTACTCACAAGCGCTAGGCAATTTCGGATTCAAGTATACGCTTAACTGGCGGGGAAAAGATTACCTCTTTTCCTTTATGTCGGATAGGCAACGCTCATGGTTTGAAACGTGGCTCAAGCAAAGCGAAATTGAGGAAATCGAGACTAACGAATATATCACAAGCGCCGAGCGCTTGGAAATGAAAGAGCGGTTTATCCGCAATGTTAAAAACGGTGTATTTCGATTTGGCGCGGATAGGTACGTAGAAGCTATGGGCACTCCGGAGGGGCGCAATCGGTTTGTCCTAATGCTGCTAGTGGAGAATCACCCGGAGCTACGAACCTCCGATATCGAGGCTATGGGCCGCGAGAAGCGCCGGGAGCTAACGGCTATCGTGACTCTCATTGACGTTGAATCGTCAGTCGAATTAACTCAGGTAACGCCTAAGGATAAATCGATATTGCTTGAGCGGGTGTACGGTCGATTCGCGCTCCCGGAGGATCAAGGTGGGTTAGGTATGAGCATTGAGGAAGTGTCTTGGCTAACGGATAAACAAAAGATTGCGTTAGTCGATGAATCGAGGCGCCGTACGGACCCGGACGCGGAAGCGAAAGAGAAGCGCCAGCCGTACAGCGCGGAAGAGTCGGCGAAGATTGATAACCTCCTCCGTCAACATGAGCTAGTGAAGTAGTGCCGACAACGGTAGGACCGTTACAGACGTTTCCGGGCGCATCGACGGGAACGCTTGAACGCGAGCTAATGAAGCTCACTACTACGATTGCCGCGGCAAGCGGAAATCATGGTAGCGGGGGCGGGGCTAATCTTGCCTCGAATGTCGGAGGGGGCGCAATAGCGGGCGGGTTACTTGGCGGACCCGCGGGCGCCGGTATTGGTGCGGCGCTTGGCGGTATCAAATCTATTTTCGATCTTATCTCCTCCCTCCCTAGCTCATTTAATGCGCCTAGCGCAATCATCTATAAGAACACGCTGAACGACATTAGCGGGGTAATCGGCAATACGTTAGTACCCGTGTTCCGTATCTTCAATTCGTCAGCGCGGTTTGTAGGTGACACACTTGCAACGGTTGCCCCTCGATTCTATACGTTGTTTGAACGTATAGAAGCGGGGTTTAACTCCCTCAAGCCGGTATTTGATGACGCGCAAACTATCATTATCGCGGTAGTCGATTCTACTGCGGACCTAGTAGGAAGTTTATTCGATGTAACGAGCAGTTTGGACGAAACTACGGGAGGGGTAGGCACGTTACGAGACGTTGTACAAAGTCTCGGCCGTGCTACCGTATTCACTATTGAAGCCGTCCGCAGACTAATTCAGAACATGCTTATTTTCCGTGACCCCGCAATGGCAATCGGCACTACTATTGCGCAGTGGGGCGACATAGTACAGCGCACGAACGACGTACTAGACCGCGCCGCGCACACTCCACGGCGTAGCAGCGTAGGTGCCGGTACGTACACGGCCTCATACATGGATTTAGAGAGCTACGAAAAGAAAATACGGGAGTCCGCTTTTTCGATGGGGCAGGGTATTAGCTCCGCGTTCGATAAGGACCAGCGCGAAAAAGGTATGGCCCGCGACATTAACAAGATTGCGGAGAATACATCTAATCTCGACAAGTTTACTAAGTTCATGGGGGACATGAACGAACAAATCAAGCGTATACAGGATGAACACTCCTCTAATCAGAGGCGCAATAACTAATGGGGTCGATTACCTCAGTTAATCAGTTAATGGAAATGTTCGACCCGCAATTTACGTGGACGGCGGGGGTTGATCGCGCTTTTGCTACCATGTCGTTTCAGGCGCGTACGGATACTAACGGGAGCTGTGACCCGACGAAACTGGAAATGGGGTACACAGAGGATGCTGGGACGAACAATAAAATCACGCTCGATAACTTACATCAGGCGTTGCAGCTTATCCTACCTGTAGTTGGAGTTGATATATCGAAAACCGGAGTGAATACGTACCGACTCCGACGTAATAAGCCGATCATGTTCCCGTACCGCGGGCAGGTATACAGTACCGACAATAGCAAGTATGAGGACTGTTACGCCTACTACGCGCGTACTGCCTCGATTCGTGGGGGTGGGGGTGGGGAGGTTTCACTATCCGGCGGGAGCTACAATAGCAAGCTGAAGCCCGCGCCGACTAACTCGACTTATCGCCCGGAATCCCCGAATTACTTTCGGCAACCGTATTATGAAATCGCCGTAGACTTTGAACCTGTAGAATACCCGGTACTGAAAGATAGTGAGATAACACAATCGACGCTTGCAGTACCCGCGCACATTCGCGGATATTACCCACCTGATGTACTGCCGGATTTCCCGGATGGACAAGTAGCGGCCGGCGCGAACGCCGACGTATGGGCGGAGTGGTCACGTAACGCTATCATTCGATTTAACCCGTACCTTGACGTTTTAACGCTTGAGGGTGGGCAGCTCCAGTTTGTCGAAAACCCGAACCCGAACCCGCAAAACGTGACGTATTTAGGGCAGGCATTCCCCGTACCTCACAAGCTGAACGAGACGAAGGGGGTTTTGTACGTCGAATGGCGCGACGTACCCGCGGACTTCATTTTAGACGCTCACGGTTTACCCCGTATGTTTCTCCGAGCGTTAGGGAAAGTTAACTCTCAAGAATTTCTCCATTGCCGAAAAGAGACGCTACTCCTCCGCGAAATGCCGGAGCTAAAATCGAAGCCGTACGGCGCCAAATATGGGCAATATCTTTTCAGCGGTAACTCGCGGGCGATGTTTTTCCCATGGCTCTACGATGTAGTGATGAAGTTTATCTACTTCGATCCTGTACCGGGTAACACTGGCGCAACACATTTCGGGCATAACATCTTTGCGCCGAAGGGCCAGCAATATTACTTGAATGCTACGCGCCCTCCGGGTAACGAGGCGCCCATGAACCCTAATAACCCTGCGATTGCATCGAACCCGCAGCTGTTTTCGTCGTTCGATTTCTCTTGGCTGTTCCAGTACGCGGAAACATGGTAGGACGGACGGAAAGAGAACTGATAGCCCGTATCGAGGCACTGGAGCGTCAATCGAGGCAGATTGACGTATCGCCGGAGCTACGTCTACAGAGTGGCGCGTGGGGACACTCCGTCTCTCAAGAGAAATACCCGCGGAAGCTGGTACAGGTAACTGAGGTAATTCGTGAACTGATTTTCGACCGATACACTGGTGGCGCCGGGACTAATCCTATCGGGTATTTCTACAATCACTCATGGCGGGTTGTGGAGCACGATAGGGTTAGCGGTATACTCCGCGACACGGCCGCGGCGAACGATAGCGTTAGCGGGTCCGGCGAACTTATCGCGGTTGAAATGGGGTATCGAAACCTCCGCACGTTGAATAATACTCAAATACCCGTTGGAACGAGAGTAGAAATATACCGGCAGGATGACAGGGAAGGGAGCTGGTGGTATGCTGACATCGACCCCGCGTCCGCGAATGCGTTTGTGTGTATCGTCGGATACGTCACGGATCAAGAGATATCCGGTAGTAACTGTTCTGGTTCGGGCAGCTGTGACCCTTGCAAGCCGATTTATCATTACGGGATTCTTCAAACTTTCGATCCTCTATGCGAACAATGGGTCGATGGTAGCTGTGTGTGGGTAATAGAGAAAATCGGTAGGCGCCTCGAAACGGGAATGAGGTATCGTGCGGATCGAATTGGCACGGCGCCGGCATTCCTTCAAGCGGTTATTCTCCCGCCCGGTTCCCCATCGTGCGGCGATAACCCGCCCTTGTACTGCCACGATATGGGATATCCGACACGGACAATTTTAGTCGGGGATCGAATCGGGAAGTTGTGCCCCTCCGGAAGCGGCGGGGATTCGTTCAGCCTTGAACCCGATAATTTAACGTGGTACTACGGCACTGCGCAGCGCTGGGACGATGTAGCTTGCGGCTGGGTTGTAATCGAGGATGTGATAGTAGCCGCAGGTAACGGTTGCGGGCTTAACTCAGGTAATCGAGTCGCGGCGCACTTTAATAAGATGATGCTAGATTCGCACGTAGGCGGGTCTGGCGCGCTCGATTGCGTACCGTCGTATATTCACGTACCGGAGAAAAAAGCGGGGGTATACACTGCGGAATGTTGTTCTGGTGGCGGGGTTCGATTTTACACGTACACCGGCAATTGTAATGAGGTATCGTTACTGGAATGCGGTTGCACGGGCGGGAGTACATCCGGGAGCGGCTCGATATGCGGACATTGGGACGCTGTACCCGCACAATATCAGTTTACACTTACCGGGATTACGGGAACGTGTCTTAACTGCCTTAATTATGATGCTACTTGGGTACTTGACCATACGGCGCCCGGTAGCAATACGTGGCAAAAGGACGTTTCAGGATCGAATTTAGGTTGCCCCGGATTGAACCCGACTACATTCTCCCTGACTTGCGTTGACCCTTACATGATCCTCGATATCGGCGGCGCGCAGTATCGACGGCTACTTTCCGCGTGGAACGTGTTCGGTTCTAATTCTATGGATTTGTTCGGTACGACAAACCCCGCTTGTACGGGGTGGCCCGATCCCGTAGTGGTAACTGCGGTATGATAACAGAATTTCCCGATTGCCCGAAAGCTGGTCCTACGATTCGCGAACATCCGGGGCGCCGTATGTGCGAATCCCCACGCATGGATATTCGATCCGTGGGAGTTGATGCGCAATTCTGTAACTCCTGTATTTACCGGGAGCGGCATCTAGCGGAAGCACGGGCGGGGGTAGTTACCTCAGTTAACCCCCTACGGCGTCGTATTAGCTTGCCCGTTAACTATCGGCAGCGTCCGTGCGCGTGGGAGGGTCCGATAGTTCAATGGTGCCCGCGCGAGGAAGAAACCCGGCACATTCGGCATTGTAACCATGAGACAGCGCTCGCGGACGGTAAGACACATTGCGCCCGTCAGCTCGATTTACCCCCGTTGCACGTTCAACGTTGCGCGGAGTGTGCAAGCTATGAAGTTGATTTCCCGTTGCACTTCGATCATTACAACTTGGCGCCTAACGTCACCGGCAAGAGGTTCAACGCCGGGCTAACGCAATACGGCGACGAATACTTGCTCGCGTGGCGCAACGGCTGGGCGGGGAGTCGAATATACTTAACTGAGGTAACTAGTAAGTTCACATTAGGAAAAACCTACGGCCCGCTGAACCTTGAACATACTGAGGCCAGTTTCGGGCATGAAGATGCGCGGCTATTCTGGCATAACGGAGACTTGTACGTCGCGTTTATCGGCGTGGTAGGCGGTACGCGAATACGGCATACCTCACAGTTATATGCTCGTTTGAATGACAAGTTAGAAGTCGCAGAGGTATTTTATCCGTATTACAAGAATCGGAACCTATGGGAAAAGAATTGGAGCTTTTTCTCCCATGACGGTAACTTGTACGCGGTGTATTCGATCAACCCGCACCGTGTACTAAAAATAGAAAAAAATTCCGCGTCTCTTGACTTTGATACGGGAATATGGTACAATGGATGGACTGGTGGGGATATGCGTGGTAGCACTCCGCCAGTGCGAGTAGGGTCGGAGTATTGGGTGTTTTTCCATGACAGAGTGTTAGGCCAGAATCGGAAACAGTGTTACCGAACGTGGCTTTACACATTCGAGGCGCAACCTCCGTTCCGCCCTACTCGCATATTGAAATCACCTTTGATATCCGCGGACGCACAAACTAACCTCGATAACTACGCGGATGTGATTTTCACTTGTGGCGCGGTCCTTAACTCAGGTAATTGGTATTTGTCAAGTGGCGTGCATGATCGATATACGGAAATACGTCGATTCACGCACGCTGAGCTAGTGGAGGGGTTACTCCCGGTGCCAAGCTAGGGGGTACGATGATTTTCGGCGAAGGTACGGCCGATGCTTTAACGTGGACAGTAGTAGTAGCTTCGGTAATCTCCCTAATCGGGAACATATGGCAGTTAACCGTCAACGCGCGGGTTAAGCTGGCGGAGACAAGGAACAGCTTGGAGATTGCGTTACTTAAAAAAGAGTTAGAATATAAAGAGAAAGAGCTTGAGGAAACCCGGCGCGAATTAGCGGAGCTAAAGGGGCACCGATGAAGTATCAAGCCCGATTTATGCTGTGGTCGGGGGTACTGGTTACATCACTGCTAACATCGTTCGCCATAGGACGGTTAACACATAGAGAATCGAGAATGAACGCAAAGTATCTTGAAGGTAGAGCATTGATTGCGCAGGGACAAGGGAAGCTAACGGCGGCGCGGGACGCTTTTCGTAAATCGGCGGAACTCGATACCGATAAGATGCCAGCGCTTACGGGTGTAGTTCAGTGCGACGTACTGTTAGGTGACGCTCCCGAATTCAAGGAAGATTGGAAAAAGCTCCTGATACTTGGCACGGTCGAAGCTAAGGCCGAAGCGCATTTTTGGCTTGCAATCTGGCACTGGCGTAAAAAAGATTACGCACCTGCCTTGCATGCTTTCGACGTGGCAATCTCGTTCAATCATCCCGACGCGCCAGCTAACTTGGCTCAAATGCGATTGGAGATGAATTGATGTGCGTGGTTCAATGGAACGGGTTTCAGTGGATCGTCACAGAGGACAATTGCCCGACGGGGCAGCATTGCGTGATACCCACGCAACCCGGTTCCGTACCCTTTGAATACGCGATTGTCGATTGTGCCGCTTAACTCAGGTAATTGCATGTGGACACTGAGTCAGTTAAGCCAGATACCACGCGGGAGGAAGATAGGAAAACCGCGGGACAACGGCGGATCAACGTAATTTGGGAGACAACGCAAGCTATCATCGCAGTTACGATTACACTGGCGTGTATCTATACTGCGGCAACTAAGATCGAAGCAACGGTACTTAGTAATGCGTTCTTCCTTGTAATTGGCTTCTACTTCTCGCGCACAAATCACCAGCGCGTCGGGGGAGTCGGAGCGGATGCTAGGGAATCGAGGTAGGCAATGTCATTTATTGGAATTTTGTTTTGGCTACTGATGATTTTCGCCCTACTCTTCGGTGGGTACTTTGGTTTCGCCGCGGGGTCCGCGGGACGCCGATATTACGGGTTCTCGTTTCTGTTGTGGGTATTGCTTGCGTTGTGCGGGCTCGGCATTTGGGGTAATCCGTTCTCTGATGCGCGCCCGGTAGTCGTACAGGAAAGAATTGTGCGCTAATCGTGTTAGTGGTGTATTTCGTTAGGTAGTTAACTGAGGTAATCAATGGCGGACGAAAAACCGTTGCCGAGTGGCGATAATACCCCGACACTGAGCTGGCAGCAGCTCTTGCAAACCGCAATTCAGTTTGTTGCGGCATTCTGTGGTGCCATGCTGCCGATTCTCGCGGGAACAAACGATATCGGGGTACGGACGATCCTATGGGCAGTATGTGGAGCGTTCATTGCGGCGGTTGCATCTTACGGAGGTTCACACCTTCAGCTACCGGAAACGAAACGTAAGCAATAGGGGCAATTAATGAGACGAAGTATCCTAGTTTCGATCCCGTTCGCGCTGTTGCTAGTCGGTGGTTTGTTCGTACTCCGCGCGGACGATCCGAAACCGATTCCGCCACCCGCGGAGCCTAGCTTTGCAGAGTACGATAAGGCAGTAGCGGTTATCAAGGCATTCGAGGACGCGCTTAAGAAACGGGAGCTGGGAACCGGATACGGTATCGGGCGCCAAGGTCCGCCCGGCCCTCCGGGTCCGCAAGGTCCGCAAGGTATTCCAGGTCCGCAAGGTCCGCCGGGTAAAGATGCGCCTATACCGGGTCCGAACCCGGCACCTACACCGACTCCCGCGGCAATCACACAGCCGCTACATATCCTCATTGTGTACGAATCCGGGGACGCTAGAGCAGAACGTGGGGCGCTATTGAGCAATAAAGAGTTACAGGCACGTATCAAGTCGAAGGGGCACACTTGGCGCGACGTTGATAAGGACGTTATTGACACGGCGACGGGTAAGACACCTACGGACTTGCTTGTATGGTTTGCGAAAGCTAAGACGTTTCCGACGATGTTTATTGTCGATTCTAGGGGGCTTACCTTGTATCAAGGCGCCCCGACTGACGCAAAGGGTTTGATCGATCTGCTAACGAAGTTCGGAGGATAAGAAATGCACCTATTTAATCGCCTGCACAATCATAAGATCGTGCGCCAAGCTATCACGGAGAAAGAGCCGGATAGCCCGATTCTACACCACCCGTTGCTCTTGATCTTTACTGAAGGCAAGATTGCAAACGCGATGACGACAGCTGCGCAAGAGGATGAAGTCCTGGCTACGGCTATCGATGATTCCGGCTCCGCGGATGAGAAAGTCGCCGCGGGCGGGGTGCAAGGTCTGCTCCAGTGGATTCTCGATAATTGGGGTACGATTTCAGGGATCATTGCTGACATTCTGAAGATGTTCCACCTAGGCGCGGAGCCTCCGGTAATGAAAGCTGCGGTTAAGAAAAAGGAAGCGAAACCCGAACCGGAGGATAAAGAGGAGCCGGAGCATAAGGCGCCAAAGCCCCACACCCCGGCACACCCCCACGCGACCCTACCGAAGCACCACAAGTAAGAACGGATTTACACTTAACTGAGGTAATCGAAGATGTATTCAGTTGTGTTAATGCTCAGCCTTTCGGGTTCTACTGTCACTCCCGCAGGCAACCCGCAAGCTACTGTAGGATGTACGGGGTCAACGGTTCGATACTCCGCGCCGGCAGCGGGTTGTAGCGGTGGTACGCTGCAATCGGCGCCGGCCACGGGGTGTTCTGGCGGCGCAGCTCTCGGCTTGCGGGGTCGATTTGTGGCGCGTAGAAGTACGGGGCCACTCCGTCGAATTGTCGCGGCAGTTTTCCCGCAACGCGCTCCGGTTGCGTGGAATCCAAACGTGCAAATCGTTGCCTCAGATTTCCCGCAGCCTGCGGAAGCGCAGTACACGAACCCCGTAACCGTTGTTACGGGGTATCGGCAGGTGTGTAACGGGCAAACGTGCTACAACGTGCCCATTACTGCGACGTATGCGAGGATGCCACGGTCTCAAGAATAGGACGGGTGGGTAAAGGTTTCCGACGTAGCGCCGTAGTGCTGGGTATGGTACTTGGCGCGACCGAGTACCGTAGCTTTGACCGGGGCGCCCGCGTGGTAAAACCGCGTGCGGCGCCCATCGAATACCCGGACGACTCCGGTGATTGTGAGGGTAGCGGGCTTCCATCCGTGGACTACGCCGATGTATCGATCCCCGGAGATAAGCTCCTCGATTTGAACTGTATCCCCGCGGCGTACGTGTATCTGTCCCAGCGTTCCGAACTTTTGCGTTGCCATGATTTCAACCTCGATTTCAATTCGTTAACTGAGGTAAGTATACCCCGTATCGGCACGTTGTCAAGGGGTTTTTCGGAATTTTTCCAAGAAAGGCGTAAGTCCTTATGGATTCGATTATTGTGGACGGGGTAGAGCGGTTCATGGGGAATCGCCGGATTGACAACGTGCCGCGCACGTACCGCTGGCAGTACGTGCCAGATAAGGTGCCGATTATCCCGAAAGATCAATGGGAACCCGTCGATTTGGTCGAATGGCTCCCGCCCGTCAAGGATCAGAATGGTATCGGCGCGTGTAATGCGTTCGCCACGGTCGAAGTCGCGGAGACGTGCCGCGCAGTACAGGGATTGACGTACCTTAAGCTGTCTCCCGGATACCTGTACGGGTGTATCAACGGGCAGCAAGATCAAGGGTCGATGCTTGAGGATGCAATGGCGTGGATGGTGAATCACGGCACTTGCCTTTCCTCGACTACCCCTGACCTTGCATGGCGAAAAAACCAGTGGGGCGCAAACTCAGCTGCGGAAGCGGGGAAATATCGATTCCTCGAATGCTACGTATGCCCGGAGGGTGTGGATTTAATCGCGTCGATGGTTTCCGCGCTTATGGACGGGTTTGTACTCGATACTGGCGCGCTGTGGTACAACTCCTATAACCCGGATAAGACTACGGGCCGGCTCCCGAAACAGAAAAAAGGTCTGGCCGGCGGTCATGCATTCTGTGTCTACGGGTTCGATCTCGATACCGATGGCGTATGGTTTAAGTTCCGCAATTCGTGGGGTGAGAGCTGGGGACAAAACGGTAACGCTCTGATTCATGAATCTGCGTACACAAACGATATCGGCGGTATTTACGCCTGTCGCTCTTTCTCCGATCAAGGATCGAATTTCCCACAACCGGTGAGCAATGCCCCGAATACCGACGATAACGGGAACCCGTAGCCCGATTCAGCCCGCGGCACGGATGCCGGTTGTACAGGTGCCGCGGGCACCTGGTTCGCGATTACCTACCATCACTCCGCAGCAGCGCGAACAAGGTAGGTATGCCGGTGCTACGCGCATCGATCAGATACCGTGGACATATACCCCTCAAAGCTCATGGGTGGTAGCATTCCGGTATCTGGCATCGAAGCTACTACTGCATATCATGTTCAAGTCGGGGGCAATCTGTGAGTATGCGGGTATCTCTCCCGATAAAGCCCGTAGACTCCGCGATAACAAATCGAAGGGCAAAACAGTCTGGCGCGAATTTTACCATTGGCCCTACCGTCTAGTTCGTAACGGGACTTCCGGGCGCGGGAGATTCAAGACTCGCGGCCGGTTTGGGAAGCTCAAGCGGGGCTAGTAGTTCATCCATATTCGTTCGTCCGATTTCTTGAGCTTTTTCGCGTGACTACTTCGATTGTAGGAGTCGAGTAGTACCTCCCGCCACCCTCTGAGGTAGTGGCGATAGATCGGGTTTCCGTACCCGCTTAACATCACTTTACCCTTAACTGAGGTAAGCCGCTTGCACATCTCGATATGCTGCTCATTCGTAAATTCGTGTACGTACTCTCTAAATACGCGGGTAGAGCTAAGATACGGTGGATCGAAATAGTAAAACGTATCGGGAGAGTCATACCGCAATGTATTGCTCCAATCTCCGCATTCGATAATCACGCCGCGAAGTCTGAAAGAATACCCTGCGAGCTTGCGTATAGTTGCACACCATTGACGCTGATAATCGAGGGTACGCAACCCCTTCACAGAATAGCTAAAATCTGGGGTTCCTCCGCCATTCCGACTCTGACCGTATTTAACTACAGTGCGAATGGCTGTTTTCATTTCGTCGGCACTATCACATTCAAACGCGGATAAGAATGTCTCTTTACCGAATTCGATTTGGCATAGGTGTCTACGTAGCTCTGCGCCTCTAGTTTGAACTATGCGAAACGTAGTAACGATATCAGAGTTAAGTTCATTGATTACCTCAGTTAATGCAATTCGGGGAGAGTTAAGAAGTACCTTACCGCTACCAGCTAAAGCATCCACAAAAACCGAGTAGCTACGGGGAAAGTACGCGTACAGTTGTTTCAGTAGATACGACTTACTCCCGAAATATTTAAACATGGTTATAACATTCTCCGGGATTCGTGAACTTCAACGCGGTAAGGTAGACCTGCGGCCCACGACGGTAGGACTTTCAATAGCTCCGTTACCTGAGTTAACTTTCCGGGGTAATCCTCGATTACAATAGAGTCGTGAACGTGTTGCACAACCGGGAAGTAGTTTCGATCACATTGCCGCAAGTGATACGCTAAGATATCCCTGTCCGTAGCTTGCGTGACATTCTCTGCGAGTAAGGCGCCGTACAGGGATTTGCGGTATCCGTGAGGATGGTCGTAGAGGATTGTCGGTTTCTTAAACGGCGCTAAGTTGTAAATCTGGACGAACGCGGGTACGATATCCTCAACAGTGGGATTGCGGTACAACAGCTCGCGCCCGGAGGGTAGCTGTATCGCAAGGTAGTTATCCCGCATGTAAAAGCGGAGATTGCGCCACTGTCGGAATTGTCGATCCTTCACAACGTCTATACAATCTCTCTCCAATTGATACCAGAATTTCACAATCCCCGGGATTTGCTTGCGGTACGCCTTGACGGTTTCTATCGGGTCGAGTCCTAGCGCCTTCAGGTCTACCTTAGGCTTTGCGAGCTTACAGTATACCTCTAACTTCGGCCCGCTCATGCCGTAGTTCGCGCCTAAGACTACTACCTTACCTACTTGTCGTTTTGCCTTATCCTTCCGCGTTACCTCATGTCCGAACAGCTTAGATGCCATTTCACAGTAGACGCCATACCCGATACCCTCATCTTCGCGGCGGAATGCGGAGAGTAGGTTTTCATCGCCCGCAAGCCACGCGATAGTTCGCGCCTCTACTGCGGAGTAATCGGCGATGTACAACGTCTTACCCGGTTCAGCGCAAAACACCGGGCGCGTGAGTTCCGTTAGCCTATCCCCGTCTACGTCGTCGGGGAGTTTGTGATTCGATTCGTAATACTCGATTACCTGAGTTAACTTATCCGGGTCAATCGGCCGTGCAAGGTTCTGCGGTTGTACCCCGCGACCTGACCAGCGCCCGGTATGACTTCCGTGGAATACCAGCGTATTACGAAGTCGATTATCGGTAACCGCGGCAATCTCAAGTAGTCGTTCGATCTTGCCTTTGCTCCCGCGGGTTACGGTTTGTCGTGCCTTGAGTACCTCGATAACTACCGGATCGATATCGGGGTACTCCGCTAATTCTTCCTCAAGATGGAACTTGTTCAGCGTTGCAAGATGGATACCTCTCGATTCTAGCCACTTGTTTACCTTTTGGTGGGAGCGTAGGTCAGTACCGGATAGTTGCCCGTCCGTTAGCTCCGATACCTCATCGAACGCATCGCCTTGAATCTCGTTCCACGCGCGAAGGATTTCGCGGAGCAAGTCTTTATCGAATGCAATACCGCGGGTATTAATCTCGCGGTCTGCTTCAAGTAGTTCCCATTCGTGGAAGTAGGCGGAAACTTTGTCCCATACTCTTTCGAGTAGTAGCACATCCTGAATATTGTACTGTATCAGTTTGTCCCACAGCGCAGGAGTCCCGATATTGTACCGGCACTTCCCGTTAACGTACTTTGCGATACTGAGCGCTTCGATTACTTGCTTTCCGAATTCTTTCTTACCCTCTCCAAATAGGAGTTGCGAGACTTTTTCGAGAGCCGCGGGTAGTCGTGCGGTTCGACACAACGGAATAGTATCCAGCCAACGACTAGGGGCATAATCAGGAAAAAGCCGATTCCACAACAGAGAATCGAAGCCGTAAGCATTGTGTGCCACCCACGTAAGGGAGGGATCAAACGGGGGGAGTTCACTGTAGCATACCGTAGTATTCGGGTCCGCGTTCGTTTGATAGCTGTAACCTTGCGGCGCTCGATCCGGGGGAATCCATACTACATTACCTGAGTTAACCCGTCCGACCGCGCAAAGGATGCGCGTAGACGGGTGATTCACGTATTCGAGTACGTTGCGTATTCCGACCGCGGATTGTGTTTCTAGGTCGATGAAACATAGGGAATCTTTCTTCATGGCAATACTACTTTACCGAACGCGGAGAAAATGTCAAGGAAATCGTTTTGATTTTTGCCGAAGTATACAAATACACTTTCCGCAGACGGGTTGTTAGGATTCCCGTAAAAGGGTATACGGTGATTGACAAAGCATATAGGATTTAACCATAAAGCGTGGAACCACGAACAAGAGATATGACAGTTAACGAGTAGTATAGCTTGAGATACGCGCTTGCAAGCTATCTCACACCGGAGCTTACTTATCCAGTCAGGGGCGCGCCCGCCATACGGCGGGTTAAGGAAGATGTTACCGCACCATTGTTGTTTCAAACCGTCGGAAGCTAAGTCAAAGAACTTAGCAGCTTTTACAGTTCGATTCGCAAGTTCACAACTCGCGGGGTCAAGGTCGATTGACCCCATTAATGTACGTGCGGCTTCAATGTATCGGGCCGGTGTATACCACTCTGGGTTAGTGGTGATCTTTCCGCGGTCTACTAACGGAGATACTATCACGTTCCGATACCTCTACCTTTCGATACGGGTGGAGCTACGGGCGCTTGATTCAGGTACAGGGTTTCTCTTGCCCGGCGCATCAGCTCATCAACCGCCCACGGTGGGCCGGCAATTTCGTATCGATCCTTGCCGAAGTGCTTCAGCATGACTACTTGAGTCTGGATCAAGAGGTGCATGAACCGCTCAGTAGTCGTATCTTTGTGTGCGTTCGGCCGCAGCTCGTCGGCGAATATCACTATTATACCATATTGTGAATCCAATGTAAAGCGGATTCCGCAATCTTTTTCGTCCGGTACTCCCGGTATCAGTATGCTCAAGGGCGCGTTCATACGTGCGGGTTCCTTTGCTGTTGGCGGGCGAGTACGGCGCTCTCTAAATCGATACCGTCTTGCTGCGGCATTCTGATAGCACAGATAACTAGATCGGCGAGATACTTCCATTCGTCCGCAATCGTAGGCTCCCCCGGTCTATCTCCGCCGTGCCCCTCATTTTCAAGAATGGCAGATAACTTCCCCGCAGCTTTGTGGATGTGTAAGATCGCATGTAATCTCTGATTGTCGCTACTTGGATTTGTCCAAGGAGTTTCACGTAGACTAATCATAGTTACCTCAGTTAACTAGGTACACGAAAACGAACTACAAGTTTTGAGCCGTGGGATTGTATCTCGAATTCTACGGGCGGATCAACCCCTAGCATTTCGGGCCAGTTAGCTTCGGAGCAACGGCGAGAAAATTTCGGATTGTCGGCATCGCGTACAATCTCCCATACCTGAGTTAAGGGGTTTTGAGAGTTCATTAGGTCGATACACTTCCAACCGGGACCGTCATACATCCGAGATAGCTGCGCGTCCAGCGGGGGCGCGTTAATGACAGCATTGTAGAAATCCATAAGTGAGGTACGATTATATACTCCTGTCTCCTCTGATAAGAGCTTGAATCCAAGCTGTCGGGCGATAGCTCGCATATCTTGAGGATATTGGAAAAACCTGTCGATGATATCTGATAGAATAACATTGCACGCATCGGCATAGTCAATTGATGCCACGCGGAGCCGTTCGATTTGGTGTACACCAGATTCATAAATCGTTTTTTCCCACTCTACTTTTCGATCAAAGTGAACATGGATCAATCGGCGCGATAGCTGTACGCTATCGCGTATCTCGTTTGGAACCTCCGTATCAGTCCATACCATTACAGGGAGGGAGCCTAACGGCATCGGCCCGACGTACATCTGATGAGATACGGAATCAGGTGTAAGGTTCAATATGTCGTCCATCGCATTTTGGAATGTGGCGCCCGCCTTCGCGGCTTGCTTTAGAATCTCGTTCAGTGTCACGTATCCACCGCGTGCTTTCCCGTCCATGATTCCTTGGCGGACGCGCTCCACGGAATTCGTCCAGACAACGCTTGTGTTCTGGTCCCCACAAATTGCAGCAGCGATTAGGGCACTCGCAGACTTCGCGGCGCCGGACTGACCGGAGAAATAGAAGAATGGCGGGAGCCCGATTCGACCCTCCGCAATCCCCTTAGCTGCTATTAGTACCTCGATAGCTTGGCGGTTCAATCCGGGGAAAGGTTCCTCAAGACAGTGCCAAGCGAAATCAATATCCCGTTTCTCTTCCGGGATGTATTGAGGCCGGTAGGGTTCGTTTTCTCTTTTACTCAGTAGCGGCGATTGTAGGACGATAGAATAGGCATGGTGAGAGCTGCGCATCCAATGGTCAAATATCTTGCATCCACGAACTACGTCTACGGACGGATATCCGATATCGGACAGGTCTACCGTCTGCTTGAGCCGCGCCAGGATATCAGGGCGAATCCTCGATTTCTTTTTCTCATCTAGGAACCGTGTAACGGGCAAACCCTGTAGGAGTCCGTCAATCTTGTTATTGTACAACTCCCCCGTTTCAGTACCCCACCAACGACCTAGGCGCATGAGGTTTCGTTGCGGAAAAAAGACGGGTTCCGTGCGTACCTCTACCCCGTGCTTGTACACAAGTGCCGCAGAGTAAATGCGTTCATTCAACCTGTCGGTTAACTCAGTTAACGCGCGCATCACATATTTGGCGTGTTCCCAGTGGGTTTTATGACTCACCATTGAACCAAAGTCAGAGTACCTAACAGAACGAGATAGGCGAGTGAAACTAAACCAGCCATATCCACGCTCGGAATTGCAGACGTGGCAATAAACCCCGCGATCATACACGATAACGGGATCACGTTTCGCATCGTTCGTAGGATTGATCGGGCATTGCGCATGAGAATACCTCTTTCCGATTTCCATTCCGTGAGACTCTAACCAGTGTGCCGCGGCATCAGGGTCGTTATCCCCTCCGCCTAGCAGTTTATCGAGTTCCCCCGTATCAACGGTTGGAGGTAGCTCCGTGTACTGTCCGGGCGGTTGGAACGTATGTTTCAGCAGCTCGAAACGGTGTAGTTGGGGGTAACGACTTTTGAGAAAAAGCACGGCGAGAGCTGCCATTTCGTCAGCATGGTACATAGTACCTTCGCTATAGATTGCATGTAAACCCTTCCCGCTACGGGACACCCAAACAACGCTAGGGGTAGGTCGAATGACGAAAAGTAAATCGCTGACGGATACTCCGGTGATATCGTCAACGTCCAGACAGCAGCACTCATGAATATCCTCCCACGCGATAATTTGACCCGTACCCGTTCGCAGCGCTTGTGCGAACGTGGGTACGGAGATGGTTTCAGCCGATTGCGGTTTGCGGATTGTGAAGTTCATTACTAAGCCTTGATTACGTCATAACAACAAGACCAGCAGAACCGAAAACCGGGTTTAACGGCGCGCACTCTGCATATCGGGCATTCTTTGTCCGGCTGCGGCCCCGGTCGTATTAATAGCGTGTAGGCTTCAAAGTACCCTCCCACCTTATCCCCGATATTTTCTTCAGGTACGGGCAGCCATTCAGTTTCACCCGCGACAAATTTTCGCTCGTTAAGGTGCATATCACCTAACCGGGACATACCGCGCAGTACCCGGTGATATCCTTCCGGTAGCTGGACTGTACCCCGTAACTCGCCTGATAGTATGTCTCGAATTGGAATTTGCACGGTACTAGCTCCTGAGGGATTCGCTAAGTTCACACTCGCCGTTATCGTCCAGCATATCCGCGGCGATTAGGTTCGCGTCGGGTTCGTCGGCCCGTAACGCGGACGCCATTGCCTTACCGTGCATGTATCCGTTTTGCTCCAGTACCTCCGCGGCCCGTACGTGGGCAAGCGCTTTACGTCGGGAATCGACCTGCATACGGTAAATCAGCTGGGTAGCGCCGTTTATGTCAATTGAATCGAGTCCGAACGCCTTAGCTGCTTCCCTGGCATCCTGTAGGGCGAGCTTTGCACGGTACAGGCTGGATCGGACCCGCGCCCAGTATGCCCGCTTACCCTCCGGGGTACTAGTGTTGTTCTCCGCTTTCGATTCCGACTCCTGCGCGGCGCGGATCACCTGCCGTATCTCGTTCGTGATCGCGGAGATTGCGAGCAACGCTAGTTTCTCTGCTTCAGCCTCATCGAACTTGACTACGTGCCAGCTTGCGCCCTTTTTCAGCATCGAATTTAGCCGTGTCCACGGGACTCGATCATTCGGGATTACCCAGCAGCTCAGATTGATTCGCACTGCGCGGCGCCGGAGGAAGCTTGACGGATTCTTGATCCCGCTATCTTCGGGAATGTCGTACACCAGTAGGCTACAGAGCTTGTTCATGGGCCGTTACCTCAGTTAAGTTGTTTCGATCACTGAGGGTATCTTAACCCGGTGCCGGGTACGTGTCAAGGGATTTTTTTTTTCAAGTTTCTCAGA
>Ga0247672_1000010_pt1 | contig 44667 bp, 52 predicted proteins | sample CNK13_metaG_FD_182719 | JGI IMG/M metagenome (GOLD analysis project Ga0247672, IMG submission 182719) | Soil microbial communities from Purdue University Martell Research Forest, Indiana, United States - CNK13 | ecosystem: Environmental > Terrestrial > Soil > Temperate forest > Bulk soil... | reverse complement strand
GGCGGCAGTAACACAATAATTTCGTCTATCTCCGTAACTCTGAGAAAAGTTGCCGCTCCAACAGACAATCTGGTTCTCAACATCTACGCCGTTGACGGCTCTGGCTTGCCAATCGGCGCTTCGCTTGCTACCTCGACGGTAATAAGCGGCTCCACGCTCACGACTTCATATCTCTCATACAATTTTAAATTTCTTACGCTTCCCACACTGACGGCAGCGACGAAGTATGCCTTTGTCATCAGTCGCAGCACGGCTAACAACTCGACAAACTATTACCAGCTTTCAACGCAATCGTTCATCAATCCTTATGCTGACGGTAACATTGTTCGAGAAGGGACGGGGACGTGGACTAACTCAAGTACCGATTGTACTTGCACGATCAATTACGCCGCTTCGCTAGTAACAACCTACACCTACTATTTCTTCGGCCGCGACGGCACCACTGCCACCACGCTGCAAGCTTTCAAGTCCACCGCGCCGGACACCTCGTGGGCTAGCATTGCAACCAAGACCGGCTTCACCACTGCGATCCTTGGACTAAGCGCGTATCAGGTCGGCAACGTCATCCACATCGCGGTGATGGACGGCACCGTTTCGACAGCGGTGGGGCACAAATATGTGTCCTACAACACGGCTACGGATACGTTCCTCGCCACGATAGAAACCATCTCGGCAGCAGCGGTTACAACAGGTCAGAGCGCAGGGGCGAATGCCGGCACTTCCATCGTTGTTCGTTCCACTGGCGAAGCGGTTGCGTTTTTCAGCGGTGTGCAGACCAAGACATCCGGCACGTTCTATGCGCGCGTTTATTATTCGCGACGTACTGCGGTCAATACCTGGAGTGCGGCGGTCGAGGTCGATGCGGTGGGGGCGTCTGATTACGTATCCCCAGAAGCCGTTCTCGGCGCGTCGGACGCGGTCCAGTTCATCTGGAGGAGTCCTGGGGGGGCCGTTGGTAGTCAGCGGCTATTGTCGAGTGGGAATGTGCTCGGCACAGCGGCAAACATCACTCAGGCGACAACGTATCAGGGCGTTAGTTATCTCAACGGCGCGGTGACGCGGTTTATTGTTGTTAGCGGCGGTGGTTCGGTTGCATGGGACAGCGGCACGACGGTAACGACGACCGGCGTTGCCCTGGCCAATTCATTGGATCCAGTTCGTCCGTTCGTGGACGGCACTGATGTTATTGCGCTTTACGTCAAGGCCGATGGCGATCTCTGGTTTAGAAAGACAGTCGATCACGGAGCGACTTGGCAAGCAGAAACAGGGGCTATCTTCGTCGGCACTGTTGCCAGCGCGGAAGGAAATCTTTCGAAAGATGCCACCATCTATCAGCGCGGCAACAATGTAGTTATTCCCTACATCGTCAACGACAACGGCACGCTGAAATACAATGAATATACGGTTCGGACGCTCACAACCGGCTACACGCTGACCACGATTGTTGGTGCAATTGCGCTTGCTGGCGCTGCCAGTACGCTGGCGCGCTCGCGCGATTTTAATGTTGATGCGGGTGCGGTCACGCTCACCGGCAACGCCGCCAATCTGAGTAGGGGTTACAAGCTTACCGCCGCCACTGGCGCTATTGTGCTGGCGGGGCAGGCGGCGCAATTGCGTGTTGCGCGCCAGGCGACGACGACGACCGGTGCCGTTACCCTCACTGGAAATCCCGCGACATTGACTGTCGCGACGGCGTCGCGCGTTTTGACGGCGACTGCCGGCAACGTCGTTCTGGCTGGCCAGGCCGTGAACCTGCGCGTTGCGCGCAAGGCAGTTGCCTCGACTGGCGCAGTCACTCTTGCCGGCAACGCCGTCAACTTGAGGGTCGATCACAGGCTGGTTACCGCCAGCGGCGCGGTTGTGGTGGCTGGACAAGCTCCGACGCTGCGTCTTGCGCACAAGGCGGTTGCCTCGACCGGTGCAGTCACTCTGGCCGGCCAGGCTCCGACGCTGCGCCTTGCGCACAAGGCCGTCGCGACGACCGGTGCAGTCACGCTGGCGGGTCAATCGGTCAACTTGCGTGTTGGGCGTGGCTTGGCGGCTTCGAGTGGTGCCGTTGTTCTGGCTGGTCAACCTGTAACGTTGCGGGTCGCCCATAAGGCCGTTGTGACGACCGGTGCGGTCACGCTGACCGGTATTCCGGTCACGCTGAACCAGGGAGCTCCGGGCAGACTGACGGCTTTGGCTGGCGCGATTGTGCTCGCCGGCCAGCCGGTCGGACTTCGTGTCGCTCGCCGAGAGACGGTGGCGAAGGGAACGATCGCGCTTGCCGGGCAGACGGTGAATTTGCGTATCGGTCGCGGTCTGGTCGCGACAAGCCGCGCCATTGTTGTAATAGGCCAATTCACAACACTTCGCGTAGCGCGTAAGCTGACCATCACAACGGGTGTTGTCACGCTTGCCGGAATTCCGGTAACGCTGACCAAGACGGGCCGCGTGCTTGCAGCCGCGACTGGCGCGGTCACTGTTACTGGCCGGGATGTAGATCTGCGTGTTGGTGTGACGCCTTACGTGCCGCCGCCCTACGTGCCTTACTATCCGGTTTCGATGGCGTCGATCATGGGGGTTCGAAGGCCGGCCGGAACGATCCTTAAGCGTTTTATCGTTGATGTCAGGGAACCTTTCTGATGGCCGTTATACCGCCTGCCAAGGTTGCCAATCCCAATCCGCTCGGAAACGATGAAGTCAATGTCTTCACCGAGCCGAAGAACGCGCAGGTTTGGTTTGATATGTTGACCGAGGCCGAGAACGTTTTCGAGACTTGGCAAAATCGTTGCGACAACATCGACAAGCAATACGCCAGCCTGGACCGGCTTGCTTCCGAGACCAGACAAAAAGAGTTTCAGATGTTCTGGTCCAACCTGCAAGTGTTGGGCCCGAGCGTTTACGCGCGCCCGCCAGTACCTGTAGTAGTGCCGAAGTTCAAGGACAGGAGACCGATCTACCAAACCGCGAGTGAGATTGCCGAGCGTTGCGCCACGGTTGCCTTTGACCTCGCCTACATCAACGACGCGTTATTGTTGGTGCGCGACGACCTGGTGTTACACGGGCGCGGAGCGCTGTGGGTTCGTCACGAGCGCGCCAAGAACGGCAAGCCGGAAAAGGTTTGTATCGAGCACAAGAACCGTCACGACTTCCTGCACGACCCGGCGCGTTGCTGGTACGAGGTGCAGTGGGTCGCGGCGGCGAGTTACTTGACGCGCGAGGAGGCAAAGAAGCGCTTTTCCAAGTTCTCCGCCGACGCCTACGACGATGCCGAATACAAGATCGATCGTGACGCGCGCGACATTGGCGGTGCGGACGAGCGCGAGCGCGCCAAGGTATGGGAGATCTGGCATCGTGGGCTCGGCAGGGTCGTATGGGTTACGGAAGGCGTTGATGTTTTGCTCGATGACGCGCCACCGCACCTCGACCTGCAGGGTTACTTCCCCTGTCCGCGACCTGCATTCGGCACGACGCAGCCTGGAAGTCTCGTTCCGGTGCCGGACATCCTCTACTACCGCGACCAACTTGAGGAGCTGAACCAGCTCACCGGGCGCATTCATGCGTTGTCCGATGCGGTGCGGGTGAAGGGCTTTTATCCGGCCGGCGGCAACAGCTTGTCCGACGCGATCGAGGCCGCGCTCAAGATCAATTCCGACGCGCGTCTGATGGTGCCGATCACCGATTGGGCGGCGTTCGGTGGCAGCAAGGAAGTGATTGTTTGGCTGCCGATCGACATGATCGCCAACACGATCAACGTGCTGGTCACGCTGCGCAAGCAGATCATTGAGGACATCTACCAGGTGATGGGCTTGTCCGACATCATGCGCGGCGCGACCGATCCGAACGAGACGCTCGGCGCCCAGCAGCTGAAGATGCAGTCCGGCTCGGTCCGCATCAAGGACAAGCAGGCCGAGATGGCGCGCCTGAGCAAGGAGTGCGTGCAGATCACGACCGAGATCATCACGGAGAAGTTCGACGATCAGACCATCATGGCGATGAGCCAGACGCAGCTTCCGCGCAAGGCCGAGCATCAGATGCAGCTGATGCAGATGCAGCAGCAGTTTGCCCAGCAGGCGCAGCAGGCCCAGATGCGCATGCAGCAGCTGCAGGCGCCGCAAGGTCCCCAAGGCGGACCGCCAGGTATGGGTCCGTCGCAAGGAGGCCCGCCTCCTGGCGCCGCCCCCCAGCCATCGCCAGGAGGCGGTGATCCTACTGCCGAGATCCAGGCCGCTCTGCAGCAGGCGCAGCAGCAGCTGCAGGCGTTCGCGCAAAAGCCGACCTACGAAGACGTTATGGCGTTCCTGCGCAGCAATCGCGATCGCGCCTTCGTGCTCGACATTGAGACGGACAGCACGATCCAGTTCGATGAGCAGAAGGAAAAGCAGGGGCGCGTCGAGTTTATGCAGATGCTTGGCGGGCTCCTACCGCAGCTTGGCGCCATGGTGGCGGCGCAGCCTGCGATGGCGCCGTTCGCCGGCAAGCTGCTGAAGTTCTCGGTTGCGCCGTATCGTGTCGGGCGTGAGCTCGACAACGCAATTGACGACGCCGTGCAGCAGATGGAAACGCTCGCTGGTCAGGGCGGGCAGGGCCAGGAGGATCCGAAGACCAAGGGCATGAAGCAGGACGCCGCCGCCAAGGCGCAGATTGAGCGTGAGAAGATGCAGTGGCAGACGCAAGAGAACGACAAGGAGCGCCAGCTCAAGATCGCGGAACTGCAGATGAAGGGTCAGTTGGAAACGCAGAAGATCCAGAACGAGCAGCAGGTCGCGCAGCTGGAGTATGAAGGCAACGAAAAGGAGCGCCAGGCCAAGATCCTGCAGATCAACGCGCAGATGCAACGTGACCAGCAGAAGGGTGCGATCGACCAGCAGAACGCGCAGATGAAGATCGGCATGGACGCGCAGAAGCAGAGGATCCAGGCCCAGGGCATGGCCGAGAAGAACGCCATGTCGCGCGAGCAGATGGCGCAGAAGGCGCAAGACAACGCGATGAACCGCAACATGAAGGCGCAGCAGTTCGACCAGAAGATGCGCCAGCCGGTCAACCCGCGGGGGGCGCCATGACGACGGGTGCGTTTGTCGCGAAGCGGTTTCTGCGCGGGGCGGCCGGCGATTTGATCAACGCGGACTACATCGTGCGAATTTACTTCGATGCTGCTGGCAGGATATTTGCCGACATGCCGACTGGCCCGGCGATTGAGTTGTATACCATGGATCCGATACCAGAACCGGCGCGAGACCGGCTTACGGCACTGCCGATTACTTTTGTGTCGGTGGGGTGAGTCGTGAGGATCGACCACACCATCATCTACTCGCTGATTGCGCTGGCTGTGGTGTGTGCTGTGATCCTGTTTGTGTTCAACCCGATGGGTGCCCGATAGGAGCGAGCGATGCCCTACTACGGCGGCACGCCGATGGCGGCGGACCCCAAGTTCCTGATGCAGCGGCTGATGGCGAGCGGCATGTCGCGCGCGCAGGCCGCCGCCGTTCTGGGCAATCTGCAGCGCGAGAGCGGGCTTGCCTCCAACAATGTCAACAAGGACGAGGGCGCCTACGGGTTGATGCAGTGGCGCGGGCCACGGTTCGAGCAGCTGCAGCAGTTTGCCGCCGCCAAGGGCGTGCCGTGGACCGATCCTGGCGCGCAGGCTGACTTCATTGCGCACGAGATGGCGACCACGGAGCGCAAGAACGCGGCGCCGTTCATGGCCGCACGCACGGTCGACGAGGCGTCGGCCGCGCTCAAGCCGGTGATCCGCTACGGTGACGACAGCGGTCCGGAGCGGGCCATGCACGCGCGCAACTTCTTCGGTGCCGATGACGCTGCACCGCAGACGGCGGCTGCGCCGAACGGTCAAGCCACTCCCGCGTCGGCGCAGCCGGCTGTTTCACGTGAAACCCCGGAGCAGCGGTATTATCGGCAGGCTTACCTGGCCGATCCAGCCGGCCGGGGCAGCAATGCGCGCGGCATGCGTGGCGGGTTGAACAGCTTGGGCGATCTGGGCGCGGCTTTCGTTGCCATGAAGCAGCGCCAGGCCGCGGCGGCGCAGCCTCAGGCGCCAGTGCAGCCGGGAACTGACGCTAACCCGGCTTTTCTTGGCGGCCGCGATAGCTTGGCTGCCCAGGTGGCCGGACCGCCGCCGGCGGCCGTGGATATCACCTCACATCAGCCCGTCGCGCAAACGCCACCTGGAGCTCCCGAGCCACCGCGCTTTCCGGGCGGCATTCCGCAGCCCCGACCGCGCCCGATAACGGGTCCGGGCCTGCCGCCGGACGATCGCCTGATGGGCGGTCCAACGGTGGCTGAGATGGGCTCCTTGGTCGACCCGACGGGGTGGGACTATGGCTGATCCGCGCGACGAGCTGGCATACGCGGACCTGGCCAACGAGCCGGGCCTGCTGCCGCCGCGCGATCCAACCGCTGCTGCTCGCGCGATGTGGCAGCAAAGATATGCCTCCCCGGAACCGACCTCGGAGAACCAACGCGCGCTTGGCAAGGGCATTGGCGCGCTCGTGCATGGCGCTTCCGAGGCATTGCAAATCCCCGATCGCATGTTCGAAGGCGTCCGGGTCGAGCGCGATCCGGCAGCGACGTGGCAGCAGGTCGAGCAGGCGCGCCGGCAGCAGGTCGGGGGTGCCACTGAGGCCGCATTGAACCTGCTTGGGACCGGGGCGCCTCTGGCGGCCGGGCGTGGCGCTACGGTTGGTAGTTCGGGTGGTGTGTTGCGCGGCAAGCTGGGCGGCCCGTGGGAAGGCGGCATTCGCGCCTACCACTCCAGCCCGCACGACTTCGACAGGTTCGACTGGAGCAAGCTGCGCACCGGCGAGGGCGCGAACTCGTATGGCGCGGGGTTCTATGCCGCCGAGAACCCGGCGGTGAGCGGACAGGGCGGACAGTATTGGAACCAGTTTCTCGGCAGAATGCCGAAAGAGGAAATGCGCTCAGCGGAATGGCTGAAGCAACACGGGTTCGATCGTGATGCGGCGGCAGATGCAGTGCGCGCCGAGCTGGAACGCACCAAGGAGGTGCTTGCGCGCGGGGCGCACCCGATCGAGAGCCAGATCACCGCGATACGGCAGAAGCACGCAGATACGCTGCAGCAGCGACTCGATGCGCTGACTAGCGGTGCCCCGGTCGGCCCGCGCACCTACGAGGTGAACATCAACGCGCGGCCGGAACTGATGCTGGATTGGGACAAGCCGGTGAGCGCGCAGTCGCCGCATGTGAAAGATGTGCTGGCGACAAAATTCGGTTGGACCCCGGAGGGTTACACGCTGCCGAGTGGTAAGCTTGCGCCGCGCATCGGCGGCCCGATTGGTGCAACTGCGTATAATGATCTGCAGCTTGGACTGGCGAACAAGTATGCGGTCCCCGAGCGCGGGCGGGCCGCATCGGAGGCGCTGGCCGAGGCGGGCATCCCCGGCATCCGCTATCTCGACCAGGGATCGCGCGGACAGAAATATTGGGTAGCGCGTCATCCTCAAGGCGGAACGAGTGAATATCCGAGCGAGGCTGAGGCGCGGGCGTTCATTACACGGAACCCAGAGTATCGGATGGAAGCGCCACAACAGACCTACAACTACGTCGTGACCGATCCGAGCAAGCTCGACATCCTGGCGAAATACGGCATCGTTGGTACGGCAGGAGCCGGCGGTATAGGATCGCTCGTCGATCCCTCGCGCTACCGGGAGACGCAGTAATGGCCACACCGACAACCAACATTGATCGCGCCATGACGGTGACGCTGGCCAACCCGTCGCCGCCGACGAACGTCGTGGCGCTCTACCAGGGTACGCCACCGACCCCGGCATCCCTTGCCGGCACGACGCAGAATTCAACGCCGGACGCGCTCAATGCCTGGATTTGCGCTGACCCGCTCAACGGCGCGGCCGCGCCGGAGCTCGCCGGCCTGGCGGAGGCGGAAGGCACCGAGATCAGCACGTCAACCCCGACCGGGCGCGTGACGGGACACAGCACGGGCACTGCCTACAGCGAGACGCCGAACACCAGCCACCCGAGCGGCACCAACTTGGGCGGCCCGCAGCTGGTAACGAACGGGGCCTTTGCGGCGTCTTCCAACTGGACAATGTCCGGCGGCGCCACGATCGGCACCGGCACGCTCAACTTCGATGGCACGGGCGCCGCGCAGGCCACACAGACCGCGGCGCAGACGATCACTGCGGGCGACTACCTCTATTCGTTCGATGTTGTCACGCATGCTGGTGTCACGCCCATCACGGTGGGCGTTGGCGGGACGACGGCCGTCGTGGCTGGTTCCAACGTGCCCGGGACGTTCACGGGCACGATCACGACGGCTGCCGCCTCGCAGATTGTCGGGCTGTTCTGCTCCACCAAGGTCGTGAAGCTCGACAACTTCAGTGTCAGACGAAAGCTCTAGTCGCCTCTGGGGTGGGGCGTGGATCGAAACGAAGGAAGCTCTAACCAGGAGGCCGATATGGTCAAGAAGCAGCAGCGATTGAAGTCCAAGACGAAGTCCAACGACGACGATGAGATCTACGAGGAGGGCGAAGAAGGCGAGTGGACTGACGAGGAAGGCAATCCGGTCAAGAGCGATCGGGACCTCGTCATCGAGCCCCAGGCCGTTCCTGGCGCCGCGCTGTCACGCGCGACGAACGTGCCGTGCGCCAATCCTACGCCGCCGACCAACGTGCCGGTGGTCTATCAGGGCACGCCGCCGACGCAGACTGGGCTCACGCCAGCCCAGGCGCCGGCTCCTGATGTTGCGGCCGCAAACATCTTTCTGTTCGCGGATCCGCTGAACGGTGCCGTGCAGGGTCCGGTCGTCAAGCCGGACACGGTACGGATCGACACGGGTGCTGCCACGGCACGCGCTGCCGAGCTCGCCGGCAAGGCAGAGTTCTCCGGGCTGACGTCGAAGGTCGACGCCGCATCCGGTCGCTTGACGACACGCGGCGTGGTTACGCCGGCCTACAGCGAAACGCCGAACCTGAGCCACCCCAGCTACGGGACCTGAACCATGGGCTTGTCGGTTGTGGTGGTACCGGCGGGCGGCCTGCCCGTCATCGTGTCGACCAACGGCTACGGTCTGCCGTGTACCATCTCGACCAACGGCTACGGCGTGCCGGTGACGCAATCCACCAATGGCAGCGGCTTGGCTGTCATTGGTGTCAGCTTCGGGCCGACGATCCAGCTGTCGGCGGCGTCAGTGCTGGAGACGGCCGCGGTCAACACCGTGGTCGGCACGCTGTCGGTGTCTCCAGGCACGACTGGCTCGCCGGTGTTTGCGCTGGTCGACAGCGCGGGCGGCAAGTTCAACATCTCCGGTACGTCGCTGCGCACCAATGCGCTGCTCGACTACGAGACCGCCACCAGCCACACCGTGATTGTGAGCGTCTCGGGCGTTTCGCCGACGGTGGCGAACGCGACGTTCATCATCAGCGTTGGTGACGTGGTCGAGCCGGTCATTCAACTGACCGGCACGAGCGTGAACGAGAACGCGGCGGTTGGCGTCAATATTGGCACGTTGTCGATCGCCAACAGCTTCACCGGTTCGCCGGTCTACACGCTCACCGACAGCGGGGGCGGCAAGGTCGCGATCAGCGGTGCGTTGCTCAACGTGGCTGCCGGGATCGATTATGAGGTGACGCCGACGTTCAACATCACGGTGCATGTCACTGGCATCACGCCGGCAGCGGCCGACAAGGTGTTCACCATCGTCGTGCTCGATGTTGTCGAAAGCGCCAGTGCGACGTGGAATCCGAGTGACAAGGGGTCCACGGTTTTTTTGTCGGGTGGCAATCTGACGGTTACCTCCGCCACCGGGTCTTTTGCATATGACGGCGCGCGGGCGACAGCAAGCGCCTCGACGGGAAAATACTACAGCGAACACGCTATTATCGAGGATAATGGTTTCAACACTTTCATGGGTGTCGGCATTGTCGCGGCAGGCCGTCCGTTTACCGATGGGATCAATGGAGGTGGAACAGGCCATTCAATTGGTGTGACGGGTGATGGGAATGTTTTTGATTTTGCTCAATCTCCGGCAATCGCTGGACCCTTCCAGACCTTCGTTGAAGGCAACACGGTTTGCATGGCGATAGATCTGGACAATCGCAAATTTTGGTATCGCACTTGCATTGGTGCCACGGTTGGAAACTGGAACAATAGCGGCACGGCAAATCCGGCCACCAATGTCGGCGGAGTGACCATCAACGCAGTGATGAACGGCACGACATTTTTTCCGCTGATGCAGCATCTTGTTTATTCGGTTGGCGTACAGCAGATCAGCACGACGAACTTTGGCGCTACGTCATACGCCTACACGCCGCCCGCTGGCTTCTCTAATTGGGGCGGGGGAGGTGCCGTCGGCACAACGAAAAACATCGTCACGGATTACGGCGCCGTTGGTGATGCTCAGTGGGCGCGGACGACGCTGAGCATCACGACGAATGTACTCACGTCCGCAACCCCGATCTGGTCATCGGGCGATGTCGGCAAGACGATTGTGGTAGGCTTTGCCGGGAGCCACAGCGCCGAGCCGGGCGGCGGCAGTGTGCTGATATCGACAATCACCGCGTTCAACAGTTCTACGTCGGTTACCTTGGCTAACAACGCCAGTTGGCCGTTATCGTCCGAGCCGAACGTGATCGTGGCGTGGGGTACCAACAACGGCAAGTCACTTGCGGATGGTGGCGTCAATGGCCCGTTCGAGACGTTCCGATTGGCGTATCAGGGTCAGGCTGTCACGCTGACGATTCCGGCTGGGAACTATCTCATTGCCAGCGGCAACTTTGGTCCGCTGTTCAATGGCATCAAGAACATCACGGTCAATGCGACAGGAGCCACGATCTGCGGCGGTGCGTTTGCATTGGGATCATTCGGTCAGAGTCAATTCTATGGGCATTCCGCCTATACGGCGAATGTGTCTGCGGGGGCGACTTCGGTTACGCTCTCGACGCCTGCCTACGTGTCGCGGTTCACGATTGGGCAATACGCGCTGATGACCGGGTTTGGGTTGCAATACGGCGGCTACCCGAGCAATCACCAACGGTTCGAGTACGTCTTCATCACGGCGATCGACAGCGATACGCTCAGTCCTACGTATGGCAAGATTACTTTCTTGAGCCCGTTGGTGAATTCGTATTTCTCGACGTGGCCGTTGTATTTAGACGAGACGGGGACGACGCCCCCTCCCGAGAATGGGCAGTATACGTCAGGAGGTCCAGCGACGCTTTACGCGTTTGATGCCAAGTTTGATCACACTGCTGTCCTCAACAACCTGACCATTGCGCACCATCCACAGATGGGGATGACGGGTCTTAACCTGACATTGAATGGTTGTACTTTCGAGAGCATCTGGGGGCCGCACGTTACGATGTGTAAGGCAGTGACGCTCAATACATGTCTCGGCATTCTCTGCACCATGGAGGTCGACAAACTCATTACGGCATTCACGATGAACGGATGCGACTGGGGCGGGCTTTCATTCCAGAGTGCGAGCGTAACGGCGTTTATCGCAGACGATACCGACATCAGGTATTCCATCACGGGTACGCCATACAAATGCACGATCCGCAATGGCAGCACGGTCGGAACGATATCCGGCATAGGCATACTGACGCCAAGCGCGACTTACGGGTATTGCAACGAGTTGGTCGTGACCAGCAGTCAGGTGAAGAATTTCGGCGCTGTGACGACGCATGAGAGCGGCCATGTGATCATTGGCGGGACCAGTTCCAGTGTTGGCGTCAACACTGAGTTCACCAAGTCGGGCGGGGTGATTACGATCCCGCTGAGTTATAAGGCTTACGGCTGGATCGAGCAGTGGCCGGTCATTGGCGCGAAGATGTTTTTCTACGATGCCAATGTCGGGACAATTGGGTCGTTCTCTATCACCAACGTGACCTACGACTCGACCAATGTGTACGTCACGACTACCGCCAGCGGGGGTTGGCCGACGCGGTCTTACAATCCGTCCTTTGGATTGCGCTTGATCGTGCATCCGGCGCCGATCTGCACGTTCACCAGCGTGACCGGCTGTCCCGAGGTGGTTGACCTGTCGAACGCCGGGGCGGCGGGCCTGCCGCTCTACTCCTACAGCAAGCGTACCTACAGCGGATTGATTGGCGCCAGCGAGTACTGGCAAGTCTATGGCCGGGTGAAGAAGATCGTTGTGATCGTAACGACGCCTTCGGCTGCTGCGGCTTCGGTATCCATCGATCTTCAAGCCAGCAACATTCTTATCAAGATGTCGGACTTTTCCAACACAACGTGGCATCCGATCATCGATCTCAACAAGACCGGCACGCGCACGTTCGACGCGACGGCCAACACCTATCCGGTCAGTAGTTGGTCAAGCACTGCAGTGGCTGCGGCTGACACGCTGCCGGGTCAGACCGAGGCGCTGTGGGTGCCGGGGAACTATCGCGTCGTTACGAGCGGAACCGCTGCGGCGGCGGTGTTCTCGGTCGAGGTCATCACGGATCAGGGATGAGCAAGCTGGTTGAAATCGCGCCCAACCGCTGGCGCTTCGTGCGCGAGCAAACGCCGGTCGCGCGCTCTGCACTGCCGCTGCCATACGTGATCAGCGACGCGATGCCGGCGGCCGAGCACGTCGACGGCAGGTTCTACGAGAGCAAGGCGGCATTCCGTGCCGTGACGCGCGCGCATGGATTGACCGAAGTCGGCAACGAGAAGATCAAACCGAAGACGCGGTCCAGTCTTGAACCGGAATTCCGGCGCAACCGGAAGAAGGTGCTCAAGACTGCGATCGAGAAGGTAAGGGCAGGACACTATGAGCGACACTTCAACAGTGACGGTTCCCGACGCGCCGGCTCCGCAGGCGCAGACCGAAGTGACGATACCTGAGCAAGGTTCAGCAGGTGGCGTCGGAGAAGTTGGCAAGCAGACCCCGGACAAGTCGCCGGACCAGATTGCCGCCGAGCGTGCGCTTGGACGCCGCCAGGCTGTCGAGAAGGCCTTCGAGAAGGCCAAGGCGACGGCCGAAACCAAGGCCGCGACGGACGCTAAAGAGCAGGGGAAAACTGCCGGTGAAGATCGGGGAAAATCCGATCAGGAAAAAACCGAGAGACCCAGGGATCGCGGACGCTTTGTGTCCGCGAAGTCGGCCGAAGCGCCTCCCGCGGCTGAGGCCGGCCGGCCAGGGGAGCAGCCAGCCCAGCGCTACGCCCCCCTGGCCGAAACTGCGCCGTACCGGGAGCCGCCGGCGCGGTTCTCCGATGCCGCCAAGGCGGACTGGGCTGGCGTTCCCGAGAGCGTCCGCGGCGCCACAGATTTGGTGATGCGGCAATACGAGCAGGGCATTCAGCAATATCGCCAAGTGGCCGAAGCCTTCCAGGAGGTGGGGGACTACTACCATCAGGCACGCCAGGACGGCACCAACCTGCGCACAGTCCTCGACAATTACACCGGCATGGAGCGCAAGCTGCGCGGCGACCTGTTCGGCGGCCTGGAGCTGATCATCCACAATCTCGGCATGCAGCACCCGGACGGTCGCCGGGTTACGGCCCATGACGTGGCATCAGCTTACCTGCAGCAGTCGCCGGAGCAGCGCCGGCTGACGCAGCAGGGTAATTATGCCCAAGCGCAGCACGCCCAGCTGCAGCAGATCCAGCAGGAGCAGCAGAGGCTTGCAACTCACTTTCAACAGATGCAATATCAGCAGCGCTTCTCGCAATCCCGATCAATGATCGATCAGTTTGCGGACAGCCATCCTGGTTTTGATGAGAGGAGCGATCTCATCAAGCAGGAGCTGGATCACGGTTATCCGCTGCATGTAGCGTATGAACGCGCGATGAAGCTTCGACCCGGCAACGGGTCAACACAGGCGGCTCAGACCCGCAACACGTCGGCTCAGACCCGAGACGAGATCGATCGCTCAATTTCAGGCGCCCCGACAAATGGCGCCGCCGCCTCGTATCGGACACCGAAAAAATCAGGATCCAATCGCGAGGCCCTATCAACCGCCCTTCGCAGGGTCAGATCAGGGGTTTAGGCCATGGCCGTTCTCGCTAACCTTCAGGCTGACGTCCACTATCATCAGGTACTCTCGATGGCCTTGGAAGACAGGTCTTCGAGCTATGAGGATCTTGTATCCAACAACAACGCGATGCTTGCGGTGTTGAGGCGCAAAGGTTTGTGGCGCACTTATTCTGGCCCGCGCATTCGCCAAACCTTGCAGATCAACAAGCAAGACGCTCAGTGGTATTCTGGATACGATCAGTTACTCAACCCAGCGTTGGATTTGTTCAACGATGTATTCTATTCGCCTAAAATGGTTGTGGTGCCTGTCATCCTGTCGATGCAGGAAATCCTCAACAACGAGGGCGACGCGCAGATCATCGACACTCTGGAAGCGTACATGGACGCCGCGGAGCGTTCGCTCGAAGACACCATGGACGCCGCGATCTACAGCAACGGGACGGCCTTCGGCGGCAAGCAACTGACCGGCCTGGCGGCGGCCATTCCGATCCTGGTCGCGACCGGCACGTATGCCGGCATTGACCGCACGCAGGCCAACAGCGCGATTTGGCGCACCACGACCTACGATGCGCAGGCTCTCGCCGGAACGACGCTCCCAGGCCTTCCTGCGGCGCTTGGCACGGCAGTCACGTCGACCTCGATCCGCCCGATGCTGAACTACATCATGACCAAGCAGAGCCGCGGCAAGCAGTACGCCGATCTGCTGATCATGTCCCCGGAACACTACGCCGCGTATGACGCTGCTACAGTTGCGATCCAGCGCATCAATAACGAAACCAGTCTCGGCAAGCTCGGCTTCACGTCGCTGGAGTACATCGGCGGCGGCAAGAGGGCAGAAATCGTGCTCGACGGCGGCATCGGCAGCAACATGCCGAACGATACGACGTTCGGCCTCAACACGGATACTTTGCGCATCAGGTATAACCCAAACAGAAACTTCGATAGACTGTTCAAGGGTGAAGGTCAGATGCCAATTGACAAGGACGCGATCGCCCAATTTATTGGGTGGATGGGCGAACTTACTATGACTAATCCGATGTTTAACTGGCGCTTTACTGATACGACCCCGTAATCAGTCTTGCCGACCGGGAGCCTCGCCCTCGGGGCTCCCGGCTTTTTTGGAGGAACTACATGGCTCTCGGAACCAGATCCGCAGGCATTACGCCGTTTTTCAAAACGATGGCGTTCAAGGACGAGCGCAAGAGCATCGCGGCCGGAAGGCCGATCTTCCAGGATACCGATGTGTGCGAGATCCGCATTGCCGGATCGAAGGACAGCACGGTGCATCTCGTCCAGGAGCGATCGCACTGGGAAGTCGACGAAGAGACTGGCGAACAGCAGAATTTGACCTATGCGGAGCGGTTTCCGCGCCAATACCAGCAGTTCCTGGCCAAGAAGCAGCAGACCAAATCAGGAACGCCGCTCGATTATGTTCCTTTTTTGACGGACGCGAAGCGGGCCGAGCTCCGTGCACTGAATATCTACACCATCGAGGCACTCGCCGAGCTCGACGGCCAGCCACTGAAGAACCTTGGCATTGGCGGCCGCGACATGAAGAACAAGGCCATCGATTACTTGGCCACGTCCGGCCACGACGCCATGATCATGAAGCAGCAGGTCCAGATTGATGCCCTGCTGGCGCAGATCCGCGTCCTGCAGGAAGACAAGCAGTTGGCCAGCAGCTCTCTTGAACCGCCTCCGAAAGACCCGGTGCGTCCGCCGGTCCCGCCCGAGCCCGTCGGCGAGCCGGAAGACGAGGAGCCGGAGGACGGCGAGGGCGAGGACGAGCGCACGGTCCCGCCCGGACCAAACGTTGCCGCCGAGCTGATCGGCATGAGCCGTGACGAGCTGCGCGCGCTCATCATCGAGAAGACCGGGAAGCGCCCGGTCGGCAACCCGTCAATGCGGACCTTGACGCGCATGGCGCAGGAAATCGGTAGATGACGGTTCAGTCGGTCGTCAGGGAGGTTTGCGCGGTTGTCGGCGTTAGGCCACCGAGCGGCAGCGTTTTTCTCTCCCCCTACGTCGACCGCACTGCTTGGGAATTCGTCCAGCTCGCCAATGAAATGGCACAGCGCATTGCTTACGACACGCGCGACTGGACGACACTGCGTCAGCTCTGCACCATAGGCTTTAATGGGGAAATAAATCACCCATTGCCGGCTGACTATCATCGCATGCTGCTGACTTCGCAGGTGTGGCGATCGACCAACACAACAACGCCGATGACTTTCGTTCCTGACGCGGACGACTGGCTGCGTGGAGAGCTGCAGGGCCGCACCATCCCGGTTGGCGAATGGACTATCTTCAACAACGAGATACACATTCGTCCGATGCTTGCCGCACCAACCGAACAAGCTAAATTTTATTACCTGCGCAACACGTGCGTGAGCCTGACCAGCGGCGGCTTCGGCACGCAATTCTTGAACGATGCCGACACCTTCGTGCTGCCAGAGCGGTTGCTCAAGCTCGGCATGATCTGGCAGTGGAAGGCGAACAAGGGAGCGAGTTACGCCGAGGACCTTGCCAACTACGAGGACGCTCTGTCCCGGGTAGCTGGTAACGACAAGCCGGCGCCGATCATCGTTGGCCGTTATCCGATCTCTTCCGACGCGACCATTGCTTATTGGGGTCCGACGCCTGCTGGGAGCACTTTCGTTGGGCCTGGGCCATGAGCCGATCCCTGCCGCATTACCGCGAATTTCGGCGCTTTGGGGCGCCTGCGGAAGTTGCGCAGCAGGTTCTCCCGAAGACCATCTCGGCGCCGACGCGCGGCCTGATCCTGAACGAAAACCCGGCCTTCATGCAGCCGTCCGCGGCCCTGGTGCTGGACAACTGGTTCACGACGGAAAAATCCATTCGCTTGCGCGGGGGCTCGCAGACGTGGTGCTCGCTGCCCGAAACCACTCCAGTGCAGTCGCTGTTTAATTTCGTCACCGGCACGCTGCGCAAGCTGTTCGCCACGAACGCCCATAAGCTTTACGACGTGACATCGGCAACGGCGGCACTCGTTACCGGGGTCACGCTCGCTGACGGTTACTTCTCGACCGCGCAATTCTCCAACGCCGGCGGTGACTGGCTGCTTGCGGTCAATGACACTGGCGACTATCCGTTGCGCTTCAATGGTACCAGCTGGGTGCAGTTGGTCCCGGCCTACACGCCGCCGGTTGGGCAGCCGGGAAGAATTACCGGTCCGGTTGGCACTCCCGTCGTGGACGGGCACGGTCTCACGCAAGTCTGGAAGTATCGGCGCCGCCTGTTCTTCATTCAGGGCGGCAGCATGAATGCGTGGTATCTCGACATTGACGCCGTTGGCGGCGCGCTGCTGAATATTCCGCTCTCCGGTTCATTCAACAAGGGCGGCACGCTGCTGTTCGGCTGCACTTGGTCGGTCTCCGCCGGGGATGGCATTGACGACAAGTGTATCTTCGTCACGACTGAGGGCGAGGTCGCGATCTTTAGCGGCACCAATCCGAGCGACGTTGCGAACTGGCGCCAACAAGGGCGCTATCAGATGTCGCGACCGATGGGAAAGAATTCATGGCTGAACATTGGCGGCGACGTTCTGATCATCACGGTGGATGGTCTGGTGCCGATAAGTCAGGTGCAGACGAAGGACGTCGCCGCACTGGAATTTTCGGCCCTTACGCGCGTCGTTCATCCGCTCTGGCAGCAGGAAGTCCTGGACAAGGAGGACCGGCCCTGGAGCATGTGCAAGTGGGACGACTTAGGCGCCTTGTTCGTTACCTTGCCGGGTGGCTTGGAAGGTGACTGGCGCTGCCTCGTTGCCAATACGGTGACTGGCGCCTGGTCGCTGTATCGGGGCTGGGATGCCCTGCAGTTTTGCGTCCTTTCCGGCAATATGTACTTTAGCACGCAGGACGGTCGCATCGTGCAGGCCGATTTTGGTGGATCCGACTACAGTGCCGTGCGCCCGATCTTGCCGGCCGTGGAGGGAAGCACTGCGTACCCGCTGCGGGCCTACACCTGCACCTATGTCGGGGGCTGGGAAACGTTCGGCGAGCCGCCTGTCACGTTCACACTGACGCAGGCGCGCTGTGCGTTTTTCGGGCGCGCGAATGATACGTTCATTCCGTCCGTCTCGGCCTGCGTCAACTACAGCATAGACATTCCGCCGCCGCCGCCGGCCGGGACGCTTTCTGCCCCGTCCGAGGTGTGGGATGAGGGCCTGTGGGGATCGAGTGGCCCGGTCGTTCCGCCAGATCCGCTTCCGGTCCCGACGCCGGAGGCCGGTGCCGCGCGCTGGGATCAGCCCAGCGCCTCTAGCGGGCCGCCGCGGACAACGATGTGGGTCTCGATTGGGGAGACTGGCTGGTCGCACGCCCCGGTCGTACAAGTGTCGGTCTTTCAAATTCCGCGGCCGGACGTCGAAATGCTCGGCATCAGCATGTTGGCCGCGAAAGCCGGCATTGCCGTATAGGAGCCATCATGGCGCTTCCCAGAAATGCACTCGGCAGTGTGTTTGCCCCGCCCTACATTCCCGGCGACGCGCAATCGGCCCAGGACGTGGTGGATTGGCAAGCTCCGCGCGCCGGAACGTGGCCAAGGTCCCAGATCGAGCGATATCAGGTGCAAACGCCCCAGACCGGCGTGAGCGCCGGCTTTCCGCAGATGACGTCAGTCGATCCGGCCTTGCTGCAGGCAGCCGCGCAAAATCAAGTCTATACGCCCGGCCCCAACGTGACTGTCCAGCCCCAGGGCGGCCCTGCACCCGGCGCTGTCACGCCTGCTGCACAGCCGCAGCAGCAAAGTGCTGCGGATTTTCAGCGCGGGCCGATTGGCGGTCAGATGCCGACCCGTGACGATCTGGCGAACCAGATCATGCAGCAGATGCAGCAGCAGAAGATCGACATGAACACTGGCACGGGCCTGGGGTCATCCTGATGCTTTATCCCGAGGTTTCTCCCTCCGCCCCGGTTTCGCGCGATGACCTCGCGCGCATTCTCGCGATGAACCAACCTGTCGATTACGATCCTGCGGCGGCTGATCCTACCGCCCCTGCCGACCCTGCCATGGCATCTCCCACTTTTACCGAGCCCGGTTTTACGAGCGTCAGCCCGTTTGGCGGTACAGGGCGCGATACCAGTGAGGCATCCCAAGCTCAGGCCGGCCGGGACGCGGCCGCAATGGCGGCGGCAGCGCAAACTGCAGGACGCGATTTTGCTTCGAATACACAGGGCAACGCCATCACTGGCCCGCTCAGTGGCCCGGGCTTTGGCGCGTTGTCGCAGAGTGCGACAAACAGTCCGATAAGCGAAAATGCGGTGACAACAACGGCGGTCACGGCTCCCGGCGCTACTCAGCCTGGACAGCAGTACAGCGGTCCGAATTTCGGAACACCCGGGAAGGCTGGGGTTCTCGGGGATCAGTTCGATGCGTTCGCGGGCGCGGCCGTCACGCCGACAGGCTCGCCGGGAAACTTTGATCCGGGCAATGCCAGCCTTGTCGGCGACATCATGGGGCAGGTCAGCGGCTCCCTGGCTGATCTTGGCGCCATGGGCGGCGGTAAGGGCGGCGCGGCCGTATCGGGTCCAGCTCCAAGTGGAGGAGCTGCCGTGTCGCCGGGCGGCGGCGGCTACGACCCAGGCAACGCCGGTCTTGTCGGCGACATCATGGGACAGGTCTCCGGCAGCGTAGCCGACCTCAATGCAATGGGTGGCCAGCCGGGCGGCGGCTTTAGTGGCTTTGGCGCGACTGGCGGCTACGAAGGCAGCGGCTCGATGAGCAATACCGGCGGCGCGCAGGGCTTCGGCGGAGGTGCTGTTGGTGGCTTCGGTGGCGGGGGCGGCGACACCAGTGGAGGCGGCGACACCAGTGGTGGTGGCGGCGGTGGTGGAAGCAGCAGCGACGGCAGCAGCAGCAGTGGTGACAACAGCGGCGGCAGCAGTGGTGTCGGATGATCCGGTTCGTCTATGGCAAGGACGATGAGGTCGGTGACTTTGTCGCCAGGCTGACCGGCATGCCGCGTGGCGTGGTGGCTGGCGGCAAGGCGATCGGCGTCGTCAAGGGCGACGAGCTCATCGGTGGCGTCGTTTATCACCACTGGAGCCCGGAGGCTGGTACGATCGTCATGTCGGGCGCGTCCGCGTCGGCGCACTGGTTGACGCGCCCTGTGTTGAAGCGGATCTTCGACTACCCGTTCGTCGAGTGCGGCTGCCAAATGGTGGTCATGCAGGTCGCGGAAAGCGACTTTCGGCTGCAGCGACAGCTTGCCGTCATCGGGTTTGCCTTCGTGAAGATCGCGCGGCTCTATGGCCGCGGCAAGGATGGCATCATCGCGACCCTGACGGCAGAGGACTGGCACGAGAGCCGGTTTAATCGTCGTATCGTTGAACTAGAGGAGGCCGCCTGATGGGCCTGTTCGATAGTCCGCAAGCTCCAACTCCGCCTAACCCAATGGCGACTGCCGCGGCGCAGACCGGCACCAACGTGTCGACTGCGATCGCGAATTCGTACCTGGGCAACACCAACCAGAACACGCCGCAGGGGTCGTTGAATTTCGATGTGACCGGCAATTATGGTTACACCGATCCGGTAACCGGTCAGTCCTACAATATCCCGAGGTGGACTGCGACACAGACACTGTCGCCGCAGTACGCGCAAATTCAGGCGCAGACCGACGCTGCCAAGATGAACATGGCTGGCATTGCCAACCAACAGTCCGCCGCAATCGGAGACTTGTTGTCACACCCGCTGGACACGAGCAGCGCGCCCGCCATGGGCGACATCAACCTGTTCAATCAGGTTGGCGCACCGCAATCGCAAATCGGCGACACGCCCGGGCTGCAAAGCAGCTACGCATCCGGTGGCGACATCACGCGCGGCTTTGATCCTAACTCAGCCGGCCAGATCCAGCAGCAGTACGGTCCTTCCGACAACTACTCTGCGGATCGGCAACGCATCGAGCAGTCCATGTTCGAGCGGGTCAATCCGCAGCTGCAGCAGCAAGAGGACCGGCTGCGCCAGCAGCTCGCCGACCAGGGCATTCGCTACGGCAGCCAGGCCTACCAGGGCGCCTATGATCCGTTTAATCGGCAAGTCACCGACACGCGCCTTGGCATCGTTGCGGCGGGCGGGCAAGAGCAGCAGCGCATGGACCAAATGTCGGCGCAGCAGGCCGCCTTTCATAATGCTGCGCAACAGCAAGGCTACCAGCAGTCGCTCGGCCTGGCCGGCTTTCAGAACCAGGCCCAGCAGCAGGCCGAGGCGCAGAACGCGGCGCGCGCCGGCTTTTTCAATACCGCGGCGCAAGGTCAGTTTGATCAAGCTGCAGCGCGCGGACAATTCTACAACGCCGCGCAAAATCAGATGCTCGGTTTGCAATCTACGAAGTTCAATGCGGCGAACCAACAGCGCAATCAGGCCCTGCAGGAGCAGTATCAGCAGCGCAATCAGCCACTCAACGAGATTGCAGCGCTGATGTCTGGCTCGCAGGTGCAGGCGCCGAACTTCATCAATGCGCAGCGCACTTCGATCCCGACCACGGACGTGGCTGGCCTGATCAACCAGAACTTTGCGCAACAGAACGACATCTACAAAACGCAGTCGACCGGCTTCAACGACATCATGGGTGGCTTGCTCGGCGCGGGCGGAAAGATTGGAACCGCGATGCTGTCGGATGTGCGGGTGAAGGAGAACATTGCTCCGATGGGTTCGATTATGTCGACCAAGGGCGCGCTGCCGATCTACGCATACGACTACAAGGACGAATTCGACGACGGGAAGCGCCATGTCGGACCGATGGCGCAGGACGTCGAGCGGCTTGAACCGCGCGCCGTGAAGACGATCGGCGGTCTCAAGCACATCGATCGTGACAAGCTGGGTTCGATCTTCGGGAGTGCATGAGCCATGCCGGATCCTCTCACCGAGAACCCGTTGATTGCGTCGTTCTTTTCCGCCGACCCTGGCGGGCCGGGGTTGACCCTGGAACAACTGAAGGCACGCCGCGCCATTGCGGCCGCACTCGCCGCCAAGTCGCGCGACTATCCCAACACGATCGGCAAGGGGATCTTCTCGGTCGGCGAGAGCATCGGCGAAGGCATTCGCGACTACAAGCTCTCGCAGTCGGAACGCCAGATGATAGCGCGTGACGCTGCGACGGCAAAAAAGAACGCAGACGTATTCGAAGCTTCCCCGCCTGTGGTCAAGACGCCACCTTCCGGAGCAGAGGATCCGCGAGCAGGTACTTCCCCGCGTGCAGAACTTGATCCTGAGACGGACCTGTCGCGCGCACAAATGGCGCAGGCATTGACGGAAGGCGCGCAAGGCTCGCAGGCGGCAAGGCCGGCGCCAATGCAGATGGCTTCGCTTGGCGGGACCATGTCGGACGCCGGCCAGCCCGGCCTCACATACGGCGGGCCATCCCCCGCCGGACCCGGAGCCTCGATGGCGGAGCGTCCGGACCAAGCACCTCCAGCCCCTTCGGCTCCGCCACCCACAATGGCGGGTCAGATCCCGGGCGGTACACCGGGACCGCAACCCGTAGCAGGCGGAGGGGTTCCGGGACCAGCAGGTCCGGCGCAAATGCCGCCCGGAGGCGGACCATTGCCTCCGCCGGTCGACGCCGCGCGCGCGAGCATGGCCCAGCAGATTGCCGGCGCCAACCAAGCCTTCAATCCGGACGCCGCAGGTCCTGGCGGACCGGGCGCCGGTGTCCCGCCGCAAATGCTGGCGCAGGTCGGTGGTTTCGGTGGAGGCCCTGCTGGTGGGGCGGCGCCATCTCCGGTGCTCCCGTCCGGCCCGGGTGGTGGTGTTCCTGGCCAGCCGACCGTCCAGCCTGCAAGGCCTGGATCTCCCGGCGTTCCGGTTACGCCAGGCGGCGCGCTCCCAGACACATCACAGTTCACGCCAATGTCCGAGGAGCAGGCCACGAAAAGGTTTGGCGCGCCCCAGACATTGCCGTCGCCGTGGGTCAATCCGGAGTTGCGGGAAAAATACAATCGGGCGATAGCGATTTCAACGAACCCCTACACCGGCGAAGGTCTGCGCACGCAGGCGGTCAATGCTGCTGCCAGGATCAAGGAGGAGAACGATCGCCTGCATGCCGAGCAGACCGGGCTCGCCAAGGAAAAGATTACGCGCCGGGACCGCCTGATCGACGAGGAAAACAAGCGCCTCTATGACGAGCACTTGTCCAAGACCGATCCGGTGAAGATCGCGGAAAAGAACCAAGCCATCGTCGACAATCAGATCCAGCTCCGAGCCGGCGCTCCGGCGCCCGAGGTGCGCAAGGCGATGAGCGACGAACAGACATCGGTGCGCAAGACCGCCGAGCGCATGCAGGACTTCACCATGGCGCTCGACGCCATGAACAAGGGCGTTTTCATTGGGGCAGGGGCAAATACCAAGCTCGATCTGGCCAAGTGGGGAGCCTGGGCGACGCAGAACAAGCAACTGGCCGAGCGAGCCGGCTCGACCGAGTTGCTCAAGGCGAAGCTGCTCTCGACCGTGGGCGAGTTGGTCAAGGACCTCAAGCCGGTGAGCGGCTACGAGACTGCGATGGGCAAGGCGCAAGCCGGCGAGATCACGATGGAAAAGCCGGCGATCGAGGCCTTGCTGCGGCAACAACTACAGCGCGGCTACCAACATCTGGCGCGTTACGATCAGCAAGCGCAAAGCATCTTCAAGGGCCTGGGAGAAAAAGACCCGAATACGGGCGTGACGACCCTGGAGAGCAAGTATATGTCGCCCGAGGCCAATTGGTTCAACAACCAGCATTTGCCGCGCTTCTTTGAAGGGGCGGCCGGCCCGAATGCCCAAGCGCACATGGCGGACTTTGATCAGCGCTACGGTCCCGGCGCTGCCGCCTTCGTGCTCCAGCGCAAGCAGTTGAACCCTGGGGCGCGCTGATGGGCCTCTATGACGACGATCCGGGGACGGGGGCGCCGGCAGCCGGGGCGCCGCGTTCCAGGCATTACGACGACGACCCGGGCAAGCCCGCCCTTCAGGCCACCGAGACCGGCAAGCAGCAGTCCGAGATGGGCTGGCCGTCCTGGCTGGGCCAGGGCTTCGGCGACTATCTCATGGCTACCGGCAAGTCGTTCTCGGCCGGGATTGCTCCGCGCCTGGATGCCGTGCTCGACGTCGCCAAAGGAAAGGGCGTTCCTCTGCCGGATCCCATGCTGGGCGGCACGTTCGGCTGGACGGCGCAGCCGGACTACAACACGGCGATCGACGCGCGCCTCAAAGACCTGCAGGAGCGGCGCGAACGCTCACCGATTGCCACGCCGCTCGGCGACGTGTCGGGCGGCGTTGCTGCCGGTGGCGCCATGGCGCCTGCCAAGATCGGTGCAGGGATTGCCGGCTACGGCGGCGGCACCGTGCCGGCGCGCATCGCCGGCTACGGCACCGAGGGCGCGATCTTTGGTGGCGTGCAGGGCGCTGGCCAGACCTTCACCGGTAATCCCGAAGACTACCTGTACAACACCGGCAAGGGCGCCGCGGTCGGTGGCGCCATCAACGCCGCCCTCGCGCCTCTGATCCCGAAATCCGCCGTGACGCAGCGGCCGGGGGATCCGGCGACGGGCCGGGAAATCCCGGTTCCGCCACGCTCCGAGCTGCAAACAGCCTACCAGGGCAACTACAAGACGCTGTCGCAAATTCCCGCGACCTACTCGATGCCGCACTTTGCCAGGGACCTCGCGGCGGCCGAGCAGACCATGCTCAAAGGCGCCATCGTTCCGGAGAATGCGGCGGCGGTCTACAAGGTCGCGGAAAACCTGCGCAATGGCGTCTACGGCTGGGCCAATCGATATGGTGACATTGGTCCGATGCAGATCGAGGCTGCCCGGCAGGCCCTCTCCGGCATGAAAAACTCGACCGGAGCCGGCGAGAAGAACGGCGTTGCGGCAAACATCCTGCGCCAAACTTTCGATCGCTTCATGATCAACGCGCCGCAATCGGGCGCCGTGACGTCGGCGCCGCAGTTTGGCCAGATGGCGGCCGAAGTGGCGCAGACGGCGCGCGGCAATTATGCCGCCTGGGCGCGCGCAGGTCAGGTGGAGGCGCCACTCGCCAATGCGCAGCGGGTCGAGCGGACGAAGGGAACGCCGGTCGGGGATCAGCTGGTAAGTGAAGGCAATCGGCTATTGAAGACTGACGCAACCGGCGCGCAGCCAAAGTTGCGTGGGTGGACCCCGGAGACAAAGAGCCAGCTGGAAACCGCAATCACCCCGACGCACGCGGAGTGGCTCGCCAACCTGGTCGGCGCCAAGAAGGGCGCAGTGGCTGCAGGCGTAGGCGGTGTTGTAGGTGGCGGGAGTGGAGCAGTCGGCGGCATTGCTGGAGGACCGGCCGGCATCGCGGCCGGTGGAGGGATTGGCTCCGCAGTCGGTTCCGCCGTCGGTGGTGGCCTTGGTCGGGCTGCGTACGGCTTCGGGCAGCGCGGGCTGCAGCGTCGCTGGGAGGAAGTCGCTGCCGCGCAGCGCGCGAATTCGCCGCTCTATCGGGCGCAGACGCAAGGATCGGTCCCGGTCGCGGGTCCTGGCATGGGTCCGGCTGGGCAGGCCGCCGTTGGAGCCGGTACGGTGGAGCTCGGAACGCCGTATGATGACGGCCGCGACGCACTCGCCTGGGCCGCAATGCGCGGCCTGATGCAATAGGAGAACGCAATGCCGCGCGATATTGGGACTGGGATTTATTATTATCCGTCCGGGACGCAGGGCAATTCGGGCCAGACGATTTTCAGTGCCCGCTACAACACGTTCATCAATGACCTGACTAACACGCTGAACCAGCCATTGCCGTCCAACATGGGCGGCACGGGCGCGGACAATCCGTCAACGGCGCGCACCAACCTCAAGGCTGAGGCGGCGGGGCAGCAGGTCACCAACTACGACGCGCATGTGTTTGAGGCCGGGTCGTTCTGGTCTGCGATTGGAGCCACCTCTGCCCCCAATGGAACCAACCGCTTTGTTGGAACGTGCATCATTATAACGGATGCAACGAATGATATATTTATTCAAGTGACGACCCCCGGAACACCAAATCCGGTATACACCAGGAGGAAAAATGGTGGGGTGTGGGGTGCGTGGGTGCAGCAAGCCGGCAGTGCCGCCGAGCTGGACGCTGCTTACGTCAATTTGACCGGCGACACGATGACGGGTGGGCTGACAGTGCCCACGATTAATTTAAACGCAACCAATTTGTTTATAAGTGACGGGACCAATAATATCATTAGGTCAAACGGACAAGTCTATGTTCAAACCATGGCTGGTACCCTCAATACACTAAATATCGGAAACCTCACTGCCAGCGGCAGCATCACTACCACCGGCAGCATCACCTGCAACGGCAACATCGCCACCAACGCGATCTCGTGCTCGACGCTCACCACGAACAGCAACACGATCACCTGCGGCAATCTCAATTCGAGCGGCACACTGACGGCGCCTGCTATTACAGCAACGAGTAACGACTCACTACGAGCCACCGTACCGGCAGGCAACAATGCGCGGCTCAGAACAACCGTGAGCGGTGTGCGCGAATGGTCTACGGGTACGCTTTCTGACGGCAGATACGCAATAGCAGATGAAAGTGCAGGCGCTGTCAGACTTTTAATTAATACGGCAGGCGCTGCCGACTTTCAGAGCAACGCGGTTTATGCCGGATCGTTCAACGGCCCCCTGAACGGCAGCTGTACGGGCAGTTCCAGCAGTTGCACCGGCAATGCCGCTACTGCGTCGAGTGCAGGTTCGGCCGGCGGTCTATACGGCAATCCCAACATCTCCGTTCAGTGGATCGAGGGACCAGAAGCTATCGATTTTAAGACTACCGGCTCTCCTTCCGACTACGATTGTCGCTTCTATTTACAGTGGCCGAACCTTAATATCAATGGTGCTCCCGGATTTGACTCACTTGTAATCAATACAAGATTTTACGTAGGTAATGGTAATGTTGTAAATTGTCCTGGTGGTATCAAGACGCATGGAGGTTTCAACAGCGGTGTGTATGCCTACAACATCAACTGGGGCGAGGGCGACGGCAACGGTGCTATGTACATCGGTGATGTTGGCGTCGGCAACGTGCTGCTATCTGATTATCGTATAAAGAAAGACATGACACCGCTGCAAAGCACTTGGGAGAAAATCAAACAATTAAATCCGATCAGCTATAAGCAGAAAGAGCACACACCAAAAAGTATGAAAGAGGCAGCAAAGAAAGAAGGCAAGCCTCTGATCGCGGAAGATAACACTGAGCGGTGGGGTTTCGCTGCGCATGAACTTCAAGAAACACTTTGTAAGGGCGCAGCGACGGGTCGCAAGGACGCGGACAACGTATTACAAGCGCCTGATCCGATGGCGGTCATCGCCGCCCTGACCAAGGCCCTGCAAGAGGCCATGGCGCGCATCGAGGCACTGGAGGCGGCGGCGTGACCCTCTCCTTCGTCATCACGGACGAAAGCGGCCCGCTCACTTTCACGCAGCCGCGGGCCGACGGCGTGATGTACTGCAATGGCGAGATGTGTTGCGCGGCCGGGCAGTTGGCTGGGGCGGACCCCTACATTGTCGGGCATCGTCCCCTGCGCGCCGCGGCACAGTCCTGGTACCTGACGCGGTCGCAATTGATCGTAGCCTACCAGGGGCAGGCCAAGCAGCCGTGGCCGTTCATGCAGAAGGAGCTTCCCGGTGAGCCGGCAGTACCGCCGCCATGAGCGCCCTAGCGCATTGGTTCAAGGAAAATCAGGCGCTGGCAATCCTGCTGATCGGGCAGGCTATCGTGGGCGGCATCTATCTGGTGAACCTCGAAGCGCGCGTGAACACATTGGAAGTCCGCGGATCGCCGCATCTCGCCGAGATCAATACGCGCCTGACCGTGCTGGAAGGAACGACAAGAAAGAACGAGCATTCGATTGAGCGCATCACCGACGTCATGACGAAGGAACTTCATATCGCGCCGGCACGACCTTAAGGAGGGCGACCATGATCGGAACTTTGGTATCTGTCATCCTGATGTTGATTGTGCTGGGCGTGATCCTCTGGGCCGTACAACAACTGCTTCCGCTCATCCCGCTCCCGGCACCGTTTGCCACCATCATCAACGTGTTGATTGTGGTGATCTGTGTGATTGTCGTGGTCTATGTGATCGCGAGCCTGTTGGGGGTGGCGTCTCCGATCAGGTTTTGAAAGCCGTGTTGAACCGCTGCCGCCGTATCCGCCACGTCCTCCTGATGTGTGTCGTGGCTGCTGAAATGGGCTGCCAGCCCTACGGGCACTGGATCTACCAAGAAACGCCCGTGGTCAACCCCTGCCCCGGCGGGCTGATCAAGCAAACAAAGCGTACCACGGAAACGAACCGGGAGAGGGTGCGGCAGACCGTGGTCAACACCGACAGCTGCCTAGAGTAACAAACATGGCTATTTTATCAGATGCGGCAAACCAGCAGCGAAACACGATTGCGCGATTGCTGGCAATGCAAGCCATGCCTCCGCCGCTTCCTGTCGCTGAGCCATTACCACCAAGTTCAATGTCGGGACTTGCGGCCCCTGCTGGAATGGGTAGTTTTTCGTTGTTGCCTCCAACCCCGGAAATATTCCCGCATAGCCCAACGTCTTCGTTCGATTTCGCGGCAGGCTACAGTCCGGCGGCTTCAACAGCTGCAATTGGTATGTTCGATCCCGCCGGTTCCAGCCCGACCATGCAGGGTGGGGCACCAGCACCAACGGGTCGCGATGCGTTCAGCGGTACGCCCGCGCAGGACTGGGGCGGCGTGTTTGATCCCAGTGACGCTGCGACTATGACGGCTCCTGATATGACTGCCTCTCCCCATGCGGCACCTACGTTCGATGTCGATCAGACCGGAATGCCTAATGCGCCCAGTTTTGACAACACGCCTGCGCCGGATGCATTTGGCGCAGGCTTTGCGAGTGGCTTCGGCGCCGCCATGACCGCAGGCGTCGACATGGCCGGGATGGGTAGTAGCGGCGACACGAGCGGCGACGGTGTCGGCGGCCAGAGCAGTGACGGCAGCAGCAGTAGCGGTGACACGACCGGCGGCAGCAGCGGCGTCGGCTAGGCGTTGCCGTAGTTGTTCTTGCGAACCGGACGCGTGCGCGTTGGCTTGTACTCCGGGATTTTGCTTCCATCGAAGTGACTGCTTGGCAGCCCTTGCCAATCCCGGCTAAACCCCGGTTGCAGGTGTTTGCGTTCCTGTGCGGCGGGCTGCGCAGTTGCGGCGCCGGTCGCCATGACTGCGATGCAGATTGTGATCCTGATCATCAGCGCGTCCAGGCGTGGTCGCACACCGGGCACACCAGCCAGAGGGATTTTCCCTTCTTGCGCACGGTCTTCTGTGCACGGCTGTCGCACTTTGGGCAGGCGTTCTTGCTTGGCGGTGCGTTTGGGATCGGCTTGAGGTCGTCTCCGATCCACATTGCCGACGGTGTGTGGTCGATGGTGAAGTTGGGCGGCGGCGGCTCGATGACCTCCATCGGCTCGCCCAGATCGATCGGGCCGGTCAACAGTTCGATTTCCGTTGCGGCGGCGAGCAGCAACGCGGCGGCGTCGGTATACAGCAGCGGGACTTCGTCGTGTCGTGTCGACGCTTGCTCTACCGCGATGGCAGCCGCGCAGGTCCGCATGCGGTCGGTCAAGTCAGTCATGCCATTCCACCTTGAGCGATGTCAGGATACCGCGATAGCGCACGACCTCTGCCCGCAGCCGCTCGATCTCGTCGGCGGCCTCGTGCGATAACTCAATGCCGACGTTTTTGCGCAGCCGCTCTACGATGTCGGTCATGGTGCCTCCGCGATGCCGCCTGACGCTCATGACGTTGTCTAGCATACTGCGCAGCCTCTCAATCTCGTCGGCGTGCAACAATGACTGATCTGCGACAGCGCGCAGCAGAACGGCGTTAGCGCGAAGATTCGCCGGGTGGTCAATCCACGACAGGTCATCGGCCATCTGACTGCTCTTTTATGACGGATTGTAGTTCCGCACGGATGCGCTCGCGCTCTTGGCAGGCTTCTTGGTAGCGCGTTTCGGTGCGCGCAATGATCGCGACAAGTCGAAGGTTGTCGGCGCGAAGTCGCCCGAGTTCGCTTGCGTCGACGGCCCGCAGCCGCTCGATTTCGTCGGCGGCCTCTGCAATCAGCTTACTGCAATGATCACCGGGCGCGGGCCTTCCGCGCAGCCGCTTTACGAGGTCAGTCATCGCGCTCACCATCGGCCTTCATTTGCAGCCTGAAGGCTTCCGGTGTGCTTGCGTCTGCTACCTTCTTCCATTCGGCAATCTCAGCCTTCAGCCGCTCGATCAATCCATCCTGCCGGGCGGCCAAGCCGTTCAGCCGCTCGATCTCGTCGGCGGCCTCGCGCACCAGAGCGGAATAGCTTCCGTGCCCGCTGATGTCGGCGGCGCGCAGCCGCTCTACTAGATCAGTCATCTCATTCCTCCACGGCCAGTTTTGATGTCTTTGGACAGCATGGCGCCCAGCTCTTTCATGCGAATGCCCTTGTTATCCCAATATTCGTCGTGCGCACCGACGTTGAATTCGTCGAGCATGTAGTGGTCACGCCCCGGCACCGTGATCGCCACGTCATAGCCGGCCCAGGTGAAGTTGCGCTCTCCGCGAAAGTGAAACCCTACGGTCGTGCCGTTCGCTCGCTGGTGCGGCCGGACCATATGGAAGATGCGCTTGCGGTGGCCGTCCTCGTTGAGGTGGATGTCGCGGTCCTGGAAGAAGTAGGGCATGCGGTCAACTTCGACACCGAACACCGCCGTCATGTCTTTTTTGCTCGCCGCCACGCGGATCATCGATCCTTGCGCCAGCTCCAGACGGAAGGTTGCGTCGATGAAGATGTCGGTGAGAAAGCGCTGCACGTCTACTTTGTGGTCGCGCGCCCATTCCTGGTAGGTGTTCGGGATGTGCCACAGCCGCTGCGGCACCCGGAAGAATTCGTGACCCTTGCGGGAATGAACCTTGATATATTTGGTTTCGATCACGCGCAGTGCCGTGACCTTGCTGCCGTCGGCGCTGACGAAAATCCCGAACTGCTGCGGCACGCCGTTCTTGTGGCGTCTGGCGAACTTCGGATTGAACGGCTGGTCCCACCAGATCGTCATGGAGTAGATGTCGCCTCCGGACATTCGCTCGAATTCCGGCGGCGGCTTGGAATATTTGGTGAAGTACATGAACTTGGGAACCCACCACGTGGTCTTCTCGCCGTCTTTTTGGGGGGCGGGCTTTGCTTCGAACTTTTCCGTTTCCGGATCCACGCCATAGACAAAGCAACCAAAGCCCGGCCTCGTTTGCTTGAACCATGCCGTTAGGGGTTTCTGTGGGCCGAGAGGCCCTTCATCCCTTTCCGGCAGGTTGCGATAGTGCGCGTTGTTGGCGAGGTAGGGGACGACGATCGCGCCGACCTGCCGGTAGAGCGCGTAGGCATCGCTGTCGCGCCGTCTCATACGCTCCAGGTAAACGAAGTAGAGCTCCAACTGCTGCAGGATGGTGTCGCGGAAGCTGAAGATGCCGTGGATTTCGGTTTCCACGTAGAGGACGTTCTTCCCTTCGCGATCTTCGTGGTGCTTGTCCGCCATGTAGAAGTTGCCAGAGGCCTCCCTGGGCCCTTCGGGAACTTCGGGAGGCGGGACGGGATCCGGCTTCGGCTTCGGCTTTGGCTCTACCGCTTCGCGCTCGATCTTTGCCGGCTTTGGCCCCTTCGGGGTGACGAACTTATCGTGTCGGCGGCGCAGTCGTTCGAGCCTGCGGCGCTCGGCCCGGTTGGCTGAGGGGCCAGGGGAAGTCCGGTGAAGGGGCGGCGGGACCGGCTCGTGCAGTTCCGGGGGCGGCAGCGAAGCAGGCCGGGCCACGACCGGCGGCAGGGGTGGCGGCAGAATGGCGGGTTGCGGTTTCGCGCGCCGGGGGACAAAGGCTCGCAATTTCGTCATCAGCCACTCGACGAATGTCATTTGCGGCACCTCCAGGTTCGCCCGTAGTCGACCCGGTGCATGCCGTGTCGGGCGCAAATGTCGGCGACCCGGATCGGGCGGACCTTGGGCTTGATGGTGGTATGCGGACGCGGAACCGGCAACGGCGCCTCAGCAACCGGCTCGACCTCCTGGGGAGGCGCTACAGCGTCTTTGGTGATCCGGATGGTGCGGACGACCTTGGGCGCCAATAAATCGACAGGCGGGCTTCCCTGTGCGTCTGGGAGGCCTTCCCCGGGCCACCAGCGCTCCTCGAAGGTGTGCTTCGGATAGACTGCCTCGAACCGCTGCTTGAAGGTCTCCGCCTTGGCCGGCTGGGGGTCTGGCCCGCGCGGCAGGAAGGCAGTGGCAAGGCCAAGAGGTATCATGGCCAGGATGACGGTGGCTTTCATCGCGGCGACACCAGATCGACGATTTCCTGCAGCATTTTTTCCAGTCTGGTGCATCGATCGCGTTCCCCGCTAAGCCGGGCCTCCAGCTCAGCAATCTTGCTTTCCAGTTCGATCGTGCTCTTTTCGAAGTTGTCGACGATGCGGCGCGCGTCAGTGAGTGCATTGCTCACCAGCTGGACCGGGTTTTGATTTCCGGAAGCAGTACCAACCATGTATTCACCTATGGCCATATCGCCGTCGGGCCTTGTGCCGGGGAATTGCGGCTCAGAGGGCAACAGGCCCCGGCGCAGCGCCTTGTTGGTGTACCGCAGTGTTTCAACGTTGCGATCGACGCCCTTTGCGGCGGCTTCGTCGAGCATCTTGTTCATCGCGGTTTCGGCTTCTTCCCTGGTCATCAGAACTTCTTCTCCATGCTGTAGGATGCTTTGTTGCCGACGCCTCGGCCGCCTTCGACCATGGTGATGATCCAACCTTCCTGACACGCCTTGGCGGTCAGGTATTTCATCAGGACGCTGAGGCTGTGGGTGGCTCGTGCGCCATTGATCTTGACCTTGTTGCGCTTCAGCTCTTTCAGGATCTCGTCAGCGGACACGATCCCGCGTTTCGACAGCATCCCGAAAGCAATTTGCTCGCGTTCGCTCAATTCCATGTTGTCACTCATTCTTTCCTGCGGTACCTTCCTGCTGCTTTGTTGTGGTTTCGAGTTGACGCCCCGGGTAGGTTGCGTAGTCTTGCCCGGGGCGTTCACTACGGCGAATGTGCAAACGCACAATTTCCTGCCGCAGCCGCGCGTTTTCCTGGCGCAAGCGCTCAAGTTCCTTTGCAGCCACCCGCAACAGTTTCTCGTCATTGACCGGCATCGATCGCTCCGCTGAGTGATAAGGGCAGCCTAATTGACAGGGGCGCGAATTGTCAATAGGCTTTTGTTTATGAAACTCTCCGACTACCGCAAGGGCCTACTCAGTGAGCATCGTCTGCAGGTCATGGTGCTGCAGCATCTGGGGTTACACGCCGTGAAGGAGGCGTACTGGTTTGCCGTACCGAACGCGGCGCGCAGGTCGATGGGGCTGGCGGCGCGGATGAAAAAGGAAGGAATGCGCGCAGGCGTGGCGGACATTTGCATCATGCTCGGCGACGGGCGCGTGGTCTGGCTGGAACTGAAGACCGCCAAGGGCCGGCAGACTGCCGAGCAAGTCGAATTTCAAAAGGTGTGCGAGGCGCTGGGGCATCCGTACCTCCTGGCGCATTCGCTCGATGAGGCAATGAACGGTCTGCGAGCAGCAGGAGTGCTGAAATGACCACGTTGGAAAAAATCAAAATCATGAAGAAAGCCACCGACACCGTGTTCGATGCGGTTTCCGACATGGAAATCGGCGACACGATGTTTGCTTGTGCTGCGGTTCTCGCATTTTGTCTAAACGAGCTGGAACAGAAAGAACGCACCATATTCCGCAACCGGATTATGGCCATGCTGGATGAGGCGGATGGCTCTTCAACATGGAAACACATAATTCAATGATCCCCACCTACTTGCGCCACAGCGCCAGCAAGTTGAACCTGTACGCCGAATGTCCGTCGATGTTCATCGCAGAATATGTCATCGGCGAAAAGCAATCGGTCGGCAGTCCCGCGCACCGCGGCGTGGCGGTCGAGGACGGCGTGTCGCACGGCTTGAACGACCTCGATGCGTCACTGAAGGACTGCGTCGACGTCGCGCACATGAAGTACGACACCCTGTCTGCCTTGTCTGGCGACCCTCGGCGCGAGAAGTATCGCGAGACCATTGCCGACATGGTGAAGACGGCGCTGAAGGAGCTGCGCGGGTACGGCAAGCCGGACGGCATGCAAGGGCTGGTGGAGTGGAAGCCAGAAGGGCTCAAGCTGCCGATCGTCGGGTACTATGACTATCAATGGAGCCAGCACGGCATGCTGGCGGACCTGAAGACGACCGAGCGGATGCCGTCCGAAATAAAGATCGGGCACGCCCGGCAGGTTGCACTCTATGCGGCATCGGACAATCTTGACGCAAGGCTGATCTACGTCACGCCGCGCAAATTGGAGACCTACCGGCTGGAGAACGTGCTGGCGCATCGCGAGGCGTTGCGCAAGATCGCGGTGAACGTGGAAAACCTGCTTTCGCTCAGTGACAATCCGGCTTATTATCTGACGCTTTTTGCGCCTGCGCTGGATAGTTTTTACTGGGGCAACCCGGAAGCACGCGCCACTGCATACAAGCTTTGGGGCATCTAGCAGCGGAGGCATACCAGATACTGTAATTCCCGGCAGCAACCGGGATTGGCAACGCCGCCGGCCTGACAGCGGCAAGGAGTGACGACTATGAGCAACATCTTTGGCTTTTCCACCGAGCCGTCTGCCGGTGGTGACTTTTTACCGATAGTCAAATACGACGCCCGCGCCGGGTTGTGGTTTCGCATCGATCGGGTCGACAGCGGGCAAGGGTTTCTGCCCGAGCCGGTCGACGTCACGCGCAACTTCAAGGCAATCTTCGACCTGGAGAACCTGGAGACCGGCTGGATTGCGTTCCCGTCGGGGTCGGCGCCGTTGTCCTCGCTGGTTGCGATGAGGGACCTGCTTGGCAAGACCGCGCAGTTCCCGGCGCAACCGGGCGCGACCTACAAGCACGGTTTGCGCTTCATGCTGAAGCTGGCCAAGGACATTGGTGGTGATCGGCCCGTGCGCGAAGTGATGGGCACGTCGAAGGCGTTCCTCAACGGCATCGAGACCTTGTTCCGCGACTACCTGAAGGACGCTCCCGCCAATGCCGGCAAGTTGCCGGTGGTGGTGATGGACGGCATTACGATGATCAAGACTGGCTCGGGGAACAAGGTGTCCTCGAACTACCGTCCGAACCTGAAGATCGCCGGCTGGGCGCCGCGTGGTGACCTGGAGTGGAAGGGGCGTGCCGGCGTTGTGGCGCCTGCTGCTGCCGGCAATGGTGCCGCTGCTGCCGGCCCGCCGTCGACGGGCGGTACGCGTGCACAGCCGCCTGCGTCCGCGAGCGCGGCGATCGCTGCTGCGCCTCCGCTCGATCTGTCGGACTTCGGCTAGGCTAAAAAGTTGGGCCGGCAGAGGCTGCTCCCCCTGCCGGCCCGAACCTGCAACTTGACCTTACAGGTGTAGTTCATGACCATATCAGGCTCTGGCACTGGCGCAAACGGATTTGATCCGGACTTTGCGGACCCGCCGCAATGGGCCGCGATGTACCGCGCGCACCGCTTCCAGGTGGTGCCGGCCTGGAGCCCTGCGGAGCACAAGCAGTGGAAGCGGCCGCGCCTGAAGGGGTGGCGCGAGATCCAGAGCGAGCTGATCCCGCAGGCCGACTTCGACCGGATCTGGGCGGAGAACGCCACGCGGCGCAACATGGGGCTGATCACTGGGCCGTGCAGCGACAACCAGTTCATCATCGACCTCGATACACAGAAAACCACATCCGCCAACGAGTGGTGGAATGGCCTCTTGGCCGTGCACAACAACAATCTACCGTTCGAGACTGTAGAACAGCGCACCGGCGGCGGCGGGCGGCAGCTGCTGTTCCGTGCGCCGGCCGGCGTCGTGGTGCCGACCTGCAAGACGGCGCGCGGCGTGGACATTCGCGGGCATGGTGGCTTCGCGATGCTGCCGCCCAGTATGCACGAGAGCGGCGTGGAGTACGCCTGGCTGCCTGGGCAGGCTCCGGGCGAGGTCGACGTCGCGGAAGCGCCCACGTGGCTGCTGGACGCGATTGCGGCGCTGGTCAAGGAGCATGGCGGTGCGGCCGGGCAGTCATTCGGACGGGAAGGCGGATTTACTGCCCGGCCGGCTGTCGACCCGGCGATTGCGGTCGATGCTTTCGGCAACGTCACGGACGGCCGCGAGCAGGTGATGCGCGACGTGGTGTGGCATGCCGTGCTGGAAATGTACCGGCAGGCTCCCATGATGCGGCCTGAAAGTGCGTGGCCAGCACTCGCAGAGGAGGCCTATGGGGAATACGAGCGCAAGGTCCAAACCAAGGAGTTTTACGCCAACAAGCGCGACGGGCTGGAGCAGGAAAAGCGTGGTCCAACGTTGTTCTGGCAAAAGTTCCAGGCCGCCATGCGGCGCTGGGGCGACGAAGGGTTCGTGCGCGACGCCAAGCAGCCGGCGCCGGAACCGAGGCCTGTCACGGACGAGGCGGACAAGACCGACCCGCAACTGTACGAGCGCCTGACCGTGGACGATATCCTGAACATGCCGGACCCGAAGTGGCTGGTCGCGGACCTGATTGTCGAGAATGCGCTCGGGTTCATTTTCGGTGCGCCGAGCAGCGTCAAGACGTTCTTTGCGCTGGATCTGAGCCTTTCGCTGGCGACCGGCCAAACGGAGTGGTGGGGCAGGCAGATCGGCCAGAACGGCACGGTGGTCTACATCTCGAGTGAAGGCTTTTCTGATCTCAAGTTCCGGCTGTTGGCCTGGGAGCAGCATCGCGGCGTGAAGATCAGCGGCATACCCTTTCGCCTCATTCGCGAGAGCATCAACTTCACCCAGAAGGGCGACATCGAAAGGCTGCTGGCGACCGTGCAGGCGATCGCCGACGAAACGCAGCAGCCGATCGCTGCAGTGTTCGTCGACACGGTGTCGCGGGTGCTGCCCGGCGTTGACGAGAACCTGCAAAAGGACATGACGACGTTCGTCAACGGCTGCGATGCCGTGCGCAAGACGTTCGGCACGACGGTCATCGGGCTGCACCACGTCAGCAAGGCCGGCGGCATGCGCGGGTCGACGGTGATCCCTGCCGCGGGCGACTTCGTGATTGAGATGCGCCGCGAGGTCGGCGAGATGGAGGGGTCGTTCTACGTCTCCAAGCTCAAGGCCGGCGAGGACGGGGATACGCAGCATTTCAAGGTGACGAAGCTGGAGCTTGGTCCCTTCGGCACACAGACGTCACTGGTGCTTGATCCGATCGATGCCCCCGACGCTGCCGGGAAGTGGCCCGACCAGAACATGCGTGATCGCATTCTGTACGCCATCACCGAGGGGTGGGCGATGGGCAAGCCGTGGTCGTCCTCGCCGCAGTCGGGTGAGAGATACGCGCCAAGGATCATGCAGGTGAAGTTCAAAATTCCGGCCAGGATCGGCAAGGAGTGGATGGAAAAAGCCTTGATCGATGAGGTGCTGGTAAATGAAATCTATAATACAGAAAGCAAGATGCGTGGCCTCAAGGTTGTGCCCCATGTTGCACCGCAATAGGTCACGGAGGTTCACGGAGGTTGCTCGTAAGTCATTGAAATCATTGGACGGAGGTTTCTACGGAAGTTACGGAAGTCTATGTGCCAAGTCATTGAAATCATTTCACGGAGGTTCACGGAGGTTCACGGAAGTTGGGTCCCTATAGACACCTCCGGCGGCCTTTCGGCCCGCCGGGGTGGAAGTATCAGGCTGTTTTTGCTGCATCGCAAAATAAGGCAACGGAGGATATCATGGGAATGAAGTACCTGTCCGAACTGGCTGCGGAACTGAAGCAGGCATACCTCGATCAGGCAGATGCCGACGCAGTCATGCAGTGGGCAATAAGCCGCTCACGTCTGGCACAAATGGCGCAGAGCCAGTGCCGGCAAAAGATCATCGACAACCTGGGGCAGGAGGAAGGGATGTGGTTCCTCGACATGCTTAAGGCGCAGGCGGTTCCCGCCCACGCACCTTCGGATGACGTTTTGTCGTTTGCCAATGCCACGCTGGTCCAGCGGGGTCGTCATGGCAAAGCCTAAGCCCATCCCCAAGCCCTACACCTCCAGGTCATGGGACCGCAGCCACGGCGAATACATCGTCGGGCGTGCGGCCCTCGACGGCGTCGACGTCGTGGCCGTCGCCATGGAGGACAAGTGGGGCAACGGCAGGCTGAGGCTGTTGGTCGACACTCCCCTGCGGGAGAAGTTCGACCGGCAGCGCTACCTGCTCAACATGGCCGTGACCAACGGCGCCCTGGCCGACGTGCTGCGCGAGGCCCCGCGGATGGTCAATGCGTACAAGGCGCTCAACATGGCGGCGGACCTGGCCAAGGCGGTGCGCAAGCCCGACGATGTGTGGGAGGTCACCCTGGAGGACGGTAGCGTCGCGGCGATCGCCAAGGACTACGACAGCCGGCTGGCGAAGGGGCGCGCCGTTGCGGTCTACACGCTCGATGAGATTGCCCACATCCTGTCGAGCTACCAGGCGACGCACAAGGCGAAGCTCACTTGGCCCGGCGCAACAGTGGTGCGGGTCGGCAAGAGCATCGCGGACCCGCTCGACAGCATCAGCGAGGCGACAGGCCTCGACGACCCGATCGACGACCTGTGGACGGGCGCATGAAATAATTGCGCAGCCCTATTGACAGGGTAAAGGGCAGCCCTTATTGTGGTGATCACTGGAACGGAGAACACCGATGCCCTCTCGCTTCACTTGCCACAAGACCTTCGAGGCGGCTCAGGCGATCGCCGATGCCAACGCGGCTGATGACGCCGATTGGACCTACACTGTCGAGGAAAACACCCTCGGCTTCTATGTCGCGATTTACGAAGACGGCGAGCGCGTCGGTACCCTCTAATCAAACGGAGACAGGCAAATGACCAAGCAGACCGATACTAGCAAATGCGATCACAGCTGGGGCGGCAAGCTCGCCGACGGCACGCCGTGCTGTGTCAAGTGCAGCGAGCCCAAGCCGAAGATCACCCCCAAGCAGATCGAAGACGCCCTGCGCAAAAAGTTCCCCGGTCTTGGCGACCGGCTGATCGTCAGCTGACAGGAGCAATCCAGATGACCACCCCCACCTACACCTTCAAGCTGACCGCAGAGCAGGCGGAAGACCTGTTCGATTGCATCAACGTCGCCAGTCTGCACTACGCGCAAAAGGCGGTGCAGGCAAAACACGAGCTCGGCTCGTATGACTGGCGCATCTCCAGCGCCGACAAGCTGCAGGCGTACGAGGACAGGCGCGACTTGTTCAACAAGCGCTGGGTCGAATTCTACCAGGTGATGAAGCGCGTTCGCGCCGACGAAATCGCGATCAAGGAAGGGCGGGAGTGGCTCAAGGACTATCGGGCCGGGCGGAAGGGGGTCTAAAAAACAACCGTGGCAATCGCTGCCCTTTTCGGCGTAGCCTTGCCGCGTCGACGACACTCCAACCTTAAGGATTGAACCTCATGAGAAAGCTGCTGCTCACCGCGGCGATGCTGGGGGCGTTATCCGCCCCAGCCTACGCCGGCGCACTCTCGATCAGTATTCTGGACGACGCTTCCGCAGTGCCGCAGTCGGCAAGCGCCCCCTGCATCATCTGCGCCACCCAACAGGCGCACAACCCGATCGATTTTGGGTTCAACAACTTCATCAATACCGGACAGACGGCCGGCGGCAACTTCTTCTCGACGGCACTGGTCGGCGGCAGTCTGCCAAGCGGTGACGAGGTCAACGCCGTACCCTACAGCGCCGGCCAGATCATCACGGCACTGGCCGACCGCGTTACCTTCGGCGTGGTGATCGACGTCAACTCCGCCGAGGGCGCACCCGCTATGACGCTCGACACCTTCCGCCTGTGGCGGGTCGACGGCAGCAACAATAACATCGACCTGCTGTCGTTCTTTAATGGCCCCTACCTGATGCCGGACATCCGCCCGGGCAACGGCAAGGGTGACTACCTGCTGACCGGGTTCGACCTGTCGGGGCTCAACGTGGGCGATCGGCTGATCTTCCAGGCGCAGTTCGAGGGCGGCACCGACGGCGGCGAGAGCTTCTACATCGTGCCGCTCGCGGTCCCCGGGCCGATCGTCGGCGCCGGCATTCCCGGTATCATCGCCGCGGCTGGCATGATGCTCGGTCTGGCACGCAACCGCAGGCGTAGGCAGGATCCCGCGCAGGCGTAGCGTCATGCGGGCGTGGTGTGCGACCCAGCACCGCCACGCCCGCAATGCCCCGGATAAAATAATTTGAAAAAAGTTATGGGCAGCCCTTGACAGGTTAAGGGCAGCCCTTTATGTATCAATCACTGAGACGAATAACCCCGAACCGAGGCCTACACCATGAAGACCGCCTACACCGCCACCTTCTCGAACGGCAAGACCATTACCCGCAAGAGCGATCGCGAGTATGGCGCAGCCTTCCTCTGGGAAGGCTTCGATGCGAATGGCACCTTTCACACACGCTCGGGATTTTCCAGCAGCCGCGCGTCGGCTACCAAGGCCCTGGAAGGGCAGTGCGGCTGGATACGGGCGAAGGGTGGTCTCGCCTTTGCCGAGGTCGTTAGTGTCTCCAGGCCGGGGCCCGTCCTGCTCGATGATGTGCTGTCCGGGAAAGGGGGTGCGGCATGAACCTCACCCCGCAGCAGTCTGCCTTCGTCGACGCCGTTACCCGCCAGGAACGCTAATCACACACCAACGGAGCACACGCAAATGACCACAACCAACCTGACCACTACGATCGACCGCCTCGGCGCGCTGAACACCCAGCTGGCGCAGATCGAGAACGAAATGAAGGCCCTCAAGGCCGTCATGGTCGAAGTCGGCCCCGGCAAGTATCAGGGCGACGTCTACGCCATCACGGTGACCGAGCCGTCTGTGCGCGAAGGCCACGACAAGGTCATGAAAGACAAGATCGAGGAATTGCTGCTGGCGCACACGTCAGTCCAGTTCCGCACCGCGCACACCATCTTCACCCAGGTCAAGCCGTCGGTCCGCGTCGCGGTCCGCAAGGACGTTGAGGTGGCGGCATGATCACCCTATAAGGGTTTGTCTCCCTGGTCCAAAGGGTGAACGATGCACGCGCTGTACTACGGCAAGTCAAAAAAGCCGCTCGCCTGGGTCAAACCAGACGAGCGGTATTCAAGTATGTGGCGTATCCACTGGCCGGACGGGGAGGTGTCTGATATGGTCAACCTCACCAGGGCACGCGATGCCGCCAGGACCATGGCGCGTATCAAGTACCCCAAGCTGCCGCACGACGGGTTGCTCTATTGGCGCCAGGATACGGCGCAGCGGCCCCCAGGAGCCCCGTAGAGCGATTTTGAGGGGCGCCCGCTAGGGTGATGAGGGTCGCTCGACAAACGCACCAGCGAGGCTTAGAACGCGTCTTTCCCATTTCACAACTGGGCTGAGATGGCGGCAAATAGTACAAGTTTTCAGAAGGGTCAGGTGGCCAACCCGGCTGGCCGCCCTCCTGGCCCAACCATGCCCACGCTCATCCTTAAAGACGCCTACCTGCTCGCCGCCAAGATTGCCGGCGGCGGGGGCGACGATGGTCTGGTCAATTATCTAGTTGAGCGGGCGCGGGAGCATCCTGTCGCCTTCCTGTCCGGCCTCTCGCGCATTATCCCGATCGAGGTCGAGGCCAAGGGCGACGGTCGCATTATCATTGAAGTCATTCAGCGCTTCGACGACAAGCCGGGCGACGATGCGAAGCTGATCGAGCACAAGGCGAACGGGCACGCTAATGGCAACGGCAAAGATGAGGTTGCCGAATAATTGGCAGCCGCGCGAATATCAAAAGAACCTCTATCATTACCTCAGCGGCGGCGGTAAGCGCGCCATTGCCATCTGGCACCGCCGGGCCGGTAAGGACGACGTGATGCTGCACCGTGCAGCGTGCGCCGCCACGACCAGGGTCGGTAACCTGTGGCACTGCATGCCGTCCTACGAGCAATGCCGCAAAGCCCTGTGGAATGCGATCAACCCGCACACTGGCATACGGCGCATTGACGAAGCCTTCCCGCAGTTCATGCGTGAGAGCACGAACGAAGGTCAGATGCTGATCCGCTTTCATAATCAGAGTACGTGGCAGCTGATCGGCTCAGATAATTACAACGCCCAGATGGGTGCGAGCGCTGTGGGCATTTGTTATTCAGAGTGGGCACTAGCGCATCCCGCGGCGTGGGCTTATCACCGGCCAATACTCGAAGAGAATAACGGCTGGGCCGCATTCATCACCACACCGCGCGGGCGTAATCACGCAAAGACCATGTATGACATGGCGCTTAAAACTCCGGGATGGTTCGCCGAAAAACTCACAGCATTCGAAACCAAGGCATTATCCGCCGAACAGCTCGAAGCGTCACTGAAGGAATATATTGCATTATTCGGACGCGACGTTGGCACCAGCCAATTTCAAAGCGAGTACATGGTCGACTTTAATTCGAGCGTGCTCGGCTCCTTCTTCGCGCTTGAAATGCTCGACGTGCGCAAGGAGCAGCGCATCACCGATATCGTGCCGGACTACGCCCTCCCGGTGCATCGCGCTTGGGACATTGGCGTGCGCGACGACACTGCCGTGATTTGGTTCCAGATGGTAGGCGGGCAGTGTTTCATCTTGGACGTGTATGGCGCCAGTAACGTCGGTCTGGAGCACTACGCCGAGGTTGTCGAAGGCCGGCGCAAGCAGCACGGCTGGATCGACGGCACCGACTTCGTCCCGCACGACGCCAAGGTCAAGGAATGGGGTATCGGCCGCACGCGTGTCGAGAGCATGCAGCGGCACGGTCTCAATCCCATGCTGGTGCGCGACGCAAGCAAGCTCGACGGCATCGAGGCCGCGCGCAGGACGCTGGCGCTGTGCGTCTTCCACCCGCGCTGCGAAGAGGTGCTGATCACGGCGCTGGAGCTCTATCACCGCAAGTGGGACGACGAGTTGCGCGCCTTCGGCAAGGACGCCGAGCACGACTGGACCTCGCACTACGCAGATGCTTTCCGCTACTTGTCGCTGGCGTGGAAGTCGCTTCCGGTGATACAACCACCGGAGCCGAAGCACACCGGCTGGGTCATCCCGCCGCTACCCGACGAGCCGATCGTGCGACGCTACGGAGGCATGCGGCTGTGAGCAGCAAGCAAACCCACGACGATCTCAAGGCGTTGGCCAACGGCATCAATCATGTATTGACGACGCGCTTTCAGGGTTCTGTCCCTGAATTCATGCTGATCCTGGTGCGGCCGGACGAGGGCGGCGAGCACGTCACGCTCAACACCATCACGGGTATTACCGAGCCGGGCAGGATCCGCCTGATCGGCGAGCATTTGGTCGACATGGCCAATGCGCATGGTCCGCAGGAGCTCAATCCGGACGACGACAGTGACATTCACGGGCACGCATAGAGGGGAGACCGATGGCCAACGCATTCAACAAATACTACACATTCATCGATGAGTTGAGTAAGGCAGGCCACAACCTGGCGACTGCCGTGTTCAAGGTCGCGTTGACCAACACGGCGCCGACGCAGGCGACCGATACGGTGTGGAACACCACGGTTGCGCCCGCGCCCGCTGCGGCGAACGGCTACACGGCTGGTGGTAACACCATCACGACGACGAGCGGCACGACCACGGCCGGTGTGTTCAAGCTGATTCTGGTCGACACCGTGTTCACCGCGACTGCCGGCGGCATTGGGCCGTTTAGATACGCGATCCTCTACAACAGCAGTGCGACCAACAAATCGGTTGGTTACTACGACTACTTGTCGAGTGTCACGCTTGGCGACACGGAGACATTTACCGTCGACTTTGACGCAGCCAATGGCGTGTTGACAGTGACGTGACATGGAACGCGCAATCGTTCCGTGCGGAAAATGTTCTCTCTGTTGCAGGATGATGACACCAATCCGGGTTGATCGTGGCGACGATCCGGCGGCCTATCGCACTGCTGTATGTCACACGCCAGGCAAGGCGCCGTACCTGATTCTCGATCGGCTACCGAACGGGGATTGCTTTTATTTGGGCGAGCACGGCTGCACGATCCACGATCGTGCGCCGTACGAATGTCGGATGTACGACTGCCGCAGGATGTTCATGCAGAGCGACCGGGCTGGGCGGCGGCTTGCGGTGAAGCGCGGCGAGGTTGACGCGGGCATATTCAAGCGTGGGCGTGAACTGTTAGCGGTGCGCTGATGGCGCTTCCCGTCACCATCACTGGCATATCGACGGCGGTCGCGCCGGTCGGGCCGTTCGCAGTATCGAAAACCACAGCGGTCGATGCCGCCTATATAACGATTACTACGGATAACAGCGGCTTCATTCCTTGCGGAACTACGTCTGATTTCAGGTGCGGTCAGTCGTTTACGATTGGCGGCAGTAACACAATAATTTCGTCTATCTCCGTAACTCTGAGAAAAGTTGCCGCTCCAACAGACGATCTGGTTCTCAACATCTACGCCGTTGACGGCTCTGGCTTGCCAATCGGCGCTTCGCTTGCTACCTCGACGGTAATAAGCGGCTCCACGCTCACGACTTCATATCTCTCATACAATTTTAAGTTTCTTACGCTTCCCACACTGACGGCAGCGACGAAGTATGCCTTTGTCATCAGTCGCAGCACGGCTAACAACTCGACAAACTATTACCAGCTTTCAACGCAATCGTTCATCAATCCTTATGCTGAC
>Ga0247672_1000009_pt1 | contig 45052 bp, 75 predicted proteins | sample CNK13_metaG_FD_182719 | JGI IMG/M metagenome (GOLD analysis project Ga0247672, IMG submission 182719) | Soil microbial communities from Purdue University Martell Research Forest, Indiana, United States - CNK13 | ecosystem: Environmental > Terrestrial > Soil > Temperate forest > Bulk soil... | reverse complement strand
GAGACGAATCGAAGACGGCACAGCGACTAAGATTACCGATCGTCAGATGGGCGCGAAAAAGTACGACGGCTGGGAGATTGACACGACGGTCTACCGCGTTGCAAATCCAGACGTAGCCGATCAAGTCAACACCGTTCTGAAAATCTCGCAGAAGCGCGCACTGGTTGCCGCAGTGCTGGTCGTGACGAATGCCAGCGACGCGTTCACGCAAGACCTGGAAGACTTGCACGACGGCCCGACGGTCGCGCAAGCAGAAGTGCAGCAGCAGCGCATGGCGCAAGAGAGCAGCAAGGCTGACCAGCGGCAAGCCGAGCCTGACGACGAAAAGCTAACTGCACTGTTGAAGAAAATAGCTGCTGACTCAAATGAAGCTGAGCCGACCGCAGGCGATCTCATGATGGCGATCAAGGAACTGATGGGCTCCGAGATGTCCGAACGCACCTGGACCAGCTTCGTGCGACAGCACGGCGAACCCGGCAAGGCGAAGGACAAAACTATTTACTGGATTCTGGCAGTTCGAGCGCTTTATTCAGCCTTGAAGGAAATGCAGGCACGTGCAGAAAAAACCAAAGCGTAAGCCTACGGCTCTGCGGCCGAACAGGGGCAAGCCGCAGCGGAAACGCGCGTCGGTGTTGCGAACGGGACCGGCGCGCGATCCGAAGTATCTCGCATGGATCAGGCTGTGGCCGTGCATCGCGTGTTGGCGCAGTGCGTTCATGCTGTGGGCGCGCGAAGGCAACAAGGGCATTTTCATAATGCGAAGGCTCCCGCAGATATACTCCGAGGCGATGCACACCGGGCCGCACGGGATATCTCAGAAGGCATCGGACCACACAGCGCTACCCGGATGCCGGGCGCATCATCACGAACTGGATCACCAGATCGGCAAAGCATTCTGGAAGAAGTACGGATTGAACCGTTTGAAAATCATCGCGGCGCTGCGTGCTCAGTACGCAGCCGAAAGGGGCAAATGACCAACGAAGAGTATTCGCGCGTGATGGACCTGGCGCGCCTTGAAAATGCTCGGTTCCTATTGCGGGAACTGGAAACTGTAGACGGTGATTCACTCGCGGCGCACCTGCGCGAGCCCATCGCAAAACTGAAGAGCGGTATCAAGCTGCGGAGCGAACGCGCCGACGCCGGAAAGCCACGCGGCGACGACAAACAGGGAGCGCTGATCACATGAGCGAGCATAGCTTAACATTCAGAGAGTTCCCCTCTCTGCTCGCGGATCTTGTTTCGCAGCGCGAAGTTTTGATTGAGTTGCGCGATGCCGCGTTGCTTCACGGGACCGCGCTTGAGTTCGCGCAGGCCAAGGATGTTGTGGACCAGTGCGAAACCGCGCTGCGTCTCTGTGTCACGGAACTGGTCAAGAAAGCCGATGGGGTCGCGGCGTTCATCCGATCCGAAGAGGGCGGCGCCGCAACCGCGAAGGCGGAAGCTGATCGGTGCTACGACCTGGCGAAAGCTCGCGAAGCCCGCGCCGATCGCGTCAAGGCAATTGCGCTTGAAGTTCTACAGCAGCTCGGCGTCAAGTTCGTCAAGGGCGACGTCAGCGAACTGCGGCGGTGGGGCAACGGCGGAGCGCAGCCGGTAGAAGTGAGGCAACCTGAGCTACTTCCGGCGAAGTACCAGCGCTACACACTGACGATAACGGGAATCGAAAAAGAAGAGTTGGAAATCACGTGCGCGTGGACTGATCGGCTTGTGAAGGAAAAAGCTAAGCCGATCGAACCGGACACTGAACTAATCCGCAAGGATCTGATGGTAGAGGGACCGTGCCCCAATTGCACAGCGTATGCCGAAGATCCGCAGCCGGGGCCGTGCGCACTATGCAAAGACACATGCCGCGTTTACGTTGGATCGGTACCAGGCGCGGTACTGCTTGACCGCGGAGAACATCTCAGAATCAAATGAACGATTTCGTTCGAGGCAAGAATGATTTTTGTGGATGCTGCGGGCGTCAGTGCTGCTCACCTAATGAGCCGTGGTGTCGCGACTGCGCAGCACACGTGCTGATCAGCGTGCATAACAAGCCGCTGTTGGATTGCACATGGTTTGCGCAGCACGGCACGCCATGCCCGTTTGAGCACAAAGCCACTGGACAATCGAAACCACTTCGGATAAAGTAGTCAGGCGTTTTCAACTTGGACGAAAGGATATCCCATTGACTAAGACCGTTACGTTTACCAGTGCTGTGCTGAAATCGTTCAGCCGCGGCGATTCTTCAGGCTCGGCGAAGTTCAGCGCGAGCTACACCAACGCCATCAAAGAAGCGATGGAGTGGGGCGAAGTAGTTGACTATCAGAAAAGCAGCAAGCTCGAAGGCGAACTGACCGGCCGCAAGATGACGATCAAACCCAGCGACGGCCCGCTGGAAAAGTTCACCATCGAAATCGACATCACGACTGTGTACGGCTTCGAGTTGGTGAAGTACGAAGTCGAAGGCAAGCGCGGCAAGGGTCACCGGTGGGAGTTGCATTTCACGGTCGACTTCAACGATCCGACCGGATGCCGGTATCTGGAAGAGTTCAAGATTCACTGCGGCAAGGGTAAATCGTCGGTGACGATCAGCCACGAGCCCCAGCCGAAGCAGGGGACGCTCACAGAGACGCCGGAAGACGACAAGCAAGGCAAGCTGCCGGCGAACTGATAGACTGCTTGAATCGCCGGACACCTGGCGAGAGATGAACCATAGGGCCGGGCGCCCCAACGCTCGGCCCGCATCCTTGGGGGGATGACGTGCAAACTTCCTTTGGGTCACCAATCATTCGCGGCCTGACTCTCTGGCAACCGTGGGCTACGCTGGTAGCGATCGAAGCGAAGCGGTTCGAAACTCGCTCATGGCGTCCACCTTCCGGCGTTACCAGGATCGCGCTACACGCTGCGAAGCGACCTGTTCATGAAGTCCAGAAAGTCAAACGCTTTCGAGACGCCTTGCAGAATCACATCATACCGACCGGCTGCATTCTCGGCGTGTTCGACATCGTTGAAGTGCTCGCGACGACTGGGAAAGCCCCACGACTCGCAGAGCATTTCTTCGGGGACTACTCGCCCGGGCGTTTCGCCTGGAAGCTGAAGCCGGTACTGCTCTGCGTTCCACCGATCTACTGTTCAGGTGGTCAACGTGTCTGGACGCTGCCGGATTCCATCCATAACATGCTTCAACAGGCTGTTGAAAAGGCAGTGCAAAAAGGAAGTAAACCACGTGCATAATCTGTTGAAAATTCGCCTGCTCTGTGAGTATTTTCTAGGACGCCGAAGTTTTCAACCGTCATGCACAGCGAAATCAACAGGATTTCATTTCAGCAAGTCTTGTAGTTTCCAGGAGCTATGCCGGTTTTCAACATTTCAACAGTGCTTTATAATCTTCTATTCTTACAGGATTGATTTCAGAGTATGAATAACTCAAAGAACCGTGTCGAGAGTTTCGCCGGCCGCGTGATGCTGGTTATCGTTGCTTTCTTGGGCGGAGTCGCGTACTCGGTCGACGCGTACCGATATCCGGTGCTGGCGATGCTGGCTGCGGGTGCGCTCTTAGGTTTGGCGCTGAGCTGGCAGAAACGCGGCACGATTGCACGCCGGGCGGCGGGGAGCCTGTTAGGATACGCCGATGGCGTCGACGCGCGCAGCCGCGCTGTAGCGCGATGGCACCGGACAATCAGCGGGTCGATCGAGGAAGAATTGCGTGAAGCAGTTCGGGAGCGTGCGTAATGGGTAAAGATACAGCGATTTCCTGGGCGCACCACACGTTCAATCCGTGGTGGGGCTGCACGAAGATCGAAGGTTCCCCGGCTTGCGATACCTGTTATGCAGAAACCTTCGCGAATCGCGTCGGCTACGGGCCGAACCCGACCGACGTGAACAAGTTCCCGATATGGGGAGCAGACACCGGGCGGCGCACATTTGGCGCGAAGCACTGGAATGAACCGCTGAAGTGGAGCCGTGACGCCGAACTGTCCGGCATCATGGCGCGAGCGTTCTGCATGTCGATGGGTGACTGGGCCGAAGGGCGACCGGATCAAAAGCCACATCTTGAACGGCTCGGCTACACGATCAACGCAACACTTGCGCTCTATTGGCTGATGCTCACGAAGCGGCCCCAGTTGATCAACAAACTGATGCCGGTGAAGAATCACCCGCGAGTCTGGCAAGGCATCACAGCGGAGCGTCAGGACTGGCTTGAACTTCGCTGGCGGCATCTGCGCGAAGTTCAAGCCGCAGTGTACTGGCTATCGATCGAGCCGATGTTCGGCGCGCTCACACTGCCGGAAGACTTTCTCGCGCTCGGTAGCAGAGCCTGGGTAATCGTGGGCGGCGAAAGCGGGAGCCGTGCAACGCCGATAGATGTCGCCGCGGCGATCCGGCTGAAGGATCAATGCAGAGAAGCCGGCGTAGCGTTTCACTTCAAGCAGATGTCGGGTCGCACTAAAGCGCAGCTTGAAGATATCCCGCCACAGCTCCGAGTGCGTCAGTACCCGCTGGGAATCACAGAAGGGAAAATCTAATGGCTGAGCCCCAGGAGCCGAAACAAATTAATCACATCATCGGATGCGCGCGAAAGCAGCGCACGGCGGTGCTCGTAGTGGACTATCTGAAAAAGAGATTCCCGGACCATTGCGACTTCCTGGAATACCAGGACGGTCACAGCCTTGCGGAGGATCTTCACGAGTGGCAGATCATTCGGATCAGCGACTCGATTGCCTCAATTCAAGACGAAAGCCTGCTGATCGAAGTATGCCGTGCGCTTGTCGCTGGATGTGGAGATTACGACGTATGGGCATGACTCCCCAGGAGAACGCGCGGTACACCCTCGATAATTTCAAGCTGCAGAGAGACGGCGCAACTCTAGCTCACTTCAACGCGTGGTGTTCGGAGGCATTGCGTAACGAAGTTTGTGACGTGCTGAATAAATCCAGGAGGCAGGCCGGAGGTTACACGGCCCAAGGTGAGCAACTTTTCTGCGATGGCAAGTATGTCCAGAGCATTACCGACGCCGAAGAATTGGCAGCGGCACTCAACGAAACCGCGCGGCTCCAGGCCCGCGTGGACGCATTTGTGCAAGCGCTGGGCTGCCATCTGTGCCCCGATGATGCGCTCGCTACCATCGACCTGAAGAATGCAGCACTGGAAGCATATGAGGCCCGCGTGGAGCAACTGGAGCGCGGAATTTGCGAAACGCACAAAGAGCGATTACCCGGCACGGTCGGCTGCATGGTCTGCGAATGGCTCGCATCGTGTAGCGGGGAAAACTTGGTGCGATTGGAGCGCGATCGGGATACATTGACGCAGGAACGCGACAACCTGACCACTTATCGTGAAGGCTTTCGCACGGAGAAAACGTGGCGAGAATCCGCCCAGCGCGAAGCGGAGGCGCTCCGAACAGCACTCCGCAACCTTCTCGCATTCGTGCGGAATATCTTCGGACCAAAGTACGACAAGGAGCCTCAACTGGTTGATGCGGACACCGTTCTATCCGGGGAACGACCAGAGAAAGCCGACGCGCAGACCAGTGGTCGTGTCGTAGAAGAAAAAGGCGTTACTAAAAGCGTACTTTGCCCTGAGTGTGGGGGCCGTCCATTCAGAGTCAAGAAGTACACCGATGATGTTAGGGTATGCCCCACCTGCAAAGGAACTGGCGTGGAGAGGAAAGCATGAGCGCAACCGAAAAAGTGATGAAGTGGTGCGAGGATCAGCAGATTCCGCCGGATCGCCGCCGCGCCCCGCTCCGCAAGGTCATTCGCGAACTTCAGAACGCGGCTGGCTCTTGGATGGAAGTGCTCGAATGCGGCCACCAACAGCACAAACGGTCTGACTACATCGGCCACACAAACGCAATCCGCCGTCGATGCCTGAAGTGCGCGAAAGAAACCGGCGTCGTCAACGAAGGGAAGTAATGAACAAGCCAATCACCAAGGCCGAACTGGACGCGCTGGACCTGGAGTTGCAAAACGCAACCGCAAGATGTTCGATGTGTCCTCGCCTGATCGCCGACCATCGGCAGCTGGTGGAGTTGCTGCGGATCCACCACGGCACGTACCCCTGCGTCTGCTTACCGGGTGGAACGCGTTGCAAAGTTGGAGAGTACCTTCGCCAGTGGGAAGGAAAATAATGCCACGGCAGCACAGACCGACTTCGCGAAACGTCGCACGCGGTTCCGACGAAGAGACTGCAATCCTGCTGATGCTGATCAAGCGCAGTCAAGCCGGCGAGTTCGGCTTCGATGACTTCAAGCGGCATCTTTCAGTGAACCGGCACGGCGCACAATGGGAGATCGGAGATATCCGAAACGGTGGGAAGCTCTACTTGCTGACCGACCGGCAAGCCGCGGCGGTCGCTATCGGAATGTACCGAATCGATCAGGTACCCAGTTCATCGGTGCTCGCGCAGGAATACGTCCGCTGGCCGGCAATCGGCGAGCAGATCAAGCCGTGCGCCACAAGGCCGACAAAGAAACTCTCGATTGTTCGGAAAAGCGCGTAAGTCCTAGGACTGTAGGGCTATGGACAAATCGACAGAACGAAGGCAAGATGTTTCACATGACACACCAAACACTTTCAACGAACCAGGTAGCCAGCATTGCGGGCGTTTCACTCAGGCAGCTTCAATGGTGGGACGAAAAGCGCGTCGTGCAACCGCATCATCACGGCCACAGACGGATCTACTCGAACCAGGAAGCTGTCGACATCGCAGTCATCGCCGAGCTGCGAAAGCGCGGGCTGAGCCTGCAGGCCATCCGGCGCCCACTGCGGCAGATGCAGCGCCAGTGCTGGAAGCACATGGATTTCGACAGGCTCATGAACTTTAGCGACGAACTGTGGCTCGTCGTAGACCCGACACCTGGCAGCACGCAGCGGGCGGCGTGCGTCGTCACGAACGGCGAAGCGATGCTTGAAGTGTTCCGAAAGTGTGATCACGCTATGCACGTCATTGACTTAGCGGATATCCTGCGAAGAGTTCAGCAACCGCAACGGCGCGAGCCGACGCACACGATCAACCGGTACCAGTGAAGCAGCCGAGCCTTTTCGATGAGCCAACGCCCGACGTATGCCGGGCGTTTCACGGCGGGGACGAATGCAGCGAGGAAGCGAACGAATCGATTCATCCTGATAAGTCACGGCTACGCAACCAGATCCTGCAATGGTTGAAGGATCGCGGCGCGACCGGGGGCACGTCCGACGAAATCGAAGTAGCGCTCGAAATGCGCCATCAGACTGTAAGCGCTCGATTGCGAGAGTTGGTGCAGATGAAACTGGCAATTAAGACGGCAGAACGCCGGCAAACGCGCAGCGGTCGCAACGCCTGGGTGATCATCTCGGACTGAAACTGCGACAAAACGTACCCCACCAATTTAGATATCTGGTAAGCTGTAAGCCGCTACAGCCTCAACCAGATGCCGCGCAAAACTTCAACCCCAAACCCTCCGATTCTGTCCGAACAAGAAAAAACGAACGTCTTCGCAATCGAATGGTGGCCCATCGACCGACCGAAGCCTTACGCTAAGAACGCACGGAAGATATCCGACCGGGCGGTTTCGAAAGTCGCAGCCAGCTTAAAAGAGTTCGGATGGCGGCAACCGATTGTCTGCGAGCCGGATGACACGATTCTGGTAGGGCACACCCGGTTACTCGCGGCACAGTCCCTCGACCTGGCACTTGTTCCGGTGCACGTTGCGCACGGCTTGACCGCGGCGCAGCGCAAAGCCTACCGGCTGATGGATAACCGGTCGCATGAAGAAGCGACCTGGGACCTAGGTATTCTCGCCGGCGAGTTCACAGAGCTGCAGGGGCTGAATCTCGATCTGAGCCTAACGGGGTTCGAGTCGATGCAGATCGACGGGCTGTTGAACGGCATCAAGCCCGAATGGAAGGGGATGCCGGATTTCAAGCAAGACGACCTGATGCCGTGGCAGACCGTCAAGGTGCACTTTGAAAAGAAAGCCGACCGCATCGCGTTCGGAAAGCTCATCGGCCAGACAATCACCGATTCAACGAAATTCGTATGGCACCCCAAGGCGAAAGAAGCCAAGGTAGCCGACAAAGCCTATTCGACGCCGAAGCCGACCGACCCGAGATATCCGGTCTACATCATCTCGAAAGGCCGGTGGCAAACCAGACTCACCAGCAAAGCTCTGGAAGCCATGCACGTGCCCTATCGGATCGTGATCGAGCCGCAAGAGCGCGAAGAGTACGCCGCCGTACTCGATCCGGCTAAGATCCTGGTGCTTCCGTTCAGCAACCTGGGGCAAGGCTCGATACCGGCGCGTAATTGGGTTTGGGAGCACTCGGTAAGCGAAGGGCACGCTCGCCACTGGATTCTGGACGACAATATCAGCCAGTTCCTGCGGCTCCACAATAACCTGCGAATCCAGATGAAAACCGGCGCTGCTTTTCTCGCTGCGGAAGACTTCGCCGAGCGCTATACGAACGTCGCGCTGGCTGGCTTCAACTATCGATTCCTGGCGAAGCGCAAACAGAAGCTGCCGCCGTTTGTCGCTAACACGCGGATCTATTCGTGCATCCTGATCAAAAACGACATTCCTTACCGCTGGCGCGGGCGCTACAACGAAGACACCGACCTGTCACTGAGAGCGCTGAAAGATGGCTGGTGTACGGTGCAGTTCAACGCGTTCCTGTCCTGGAAAATGGAAACCATGAAAATGAAAGGCGGGAATACCGATGAGTTGTACAAAGGCGACGGCCGCACGAAGATGGCCGAGTCACTTCGCGACCAGCACCCCGACGTTGTGACGATCACTCGGAAGTGGGGACGCTGGCAGCACCAAGTTGATTACCGACCGTTCAAGGCGAACAAGTTCATTCCGAAGCCCGGCCTGGAAGTCTCAGAAGATCCGAACAACTACGGCATGGAGCTGATCAAGCATGTCAAATAAAAAAGGCAAAGCCGGGCGCCCAAAAGCGCAGATCGATTGGAACCTGGTTGAAGAGCTGGCCGCGATTCAATGCACGCAGACCGAAATCGCGCAGGTGTTGGGGATATCCGAACGCACGATCCACCGGCACGCTTCGGCGAACAGCAAGCTACAGCGGTGTCTGATGCGGGGCCGAGAAAAAGGAAAGGCCAGCATCCGGCGCGAGCAATTCAAGATGCTCACGAAGGGCAACGCGACGATGGCAATCTGGCTCGGCAAGCAATACTTGGGGCAGCGTGATAAAACAGAACTGACCGGCGCAGACGGAAAGGATCTCCTACCGATCGCAGTCGTTGACGCCATCCTGGACGGGGATTGATCGCAGCAGCACCAGTATCGAAACGCAAGGCTCGCTTTGTTGACCCGGTAGAGTTTCAGCACCGCATCCTACGGCGGAAGCTCTGGAGTGAACAGCAGCGCTTGTGTCACGCGGTCGCCGGCCGCAAGCCTGTCGCTGTGAAGGGCTGTCACGCTTCCGGAAAAACCTTCGATCTGGCGGGCCTGGCTTTGTGGCACATGACGCGCCACAAGCGCGCGAAAGTCGTCACGATCGCGCCCACACTTCGACAAGTCAAGCTGATGTGGGAAGAGATCACGCTTGCAGCTCGCGCCAGCAAGATCAGATATCCGGTCGGAACGACGACAAGCCTGCGAATCTCGGAAGATCGCTACGGAATCGGGTTCAGCGCGTCGCACGGAATCAACGCGCAGGGCTTCCACGGTGAAAACGTCCTGATCATCGCAGACGAAGCTCCCGGTATCAGCGAAGCCGTTTGGGACGCTATCGAAGGCGTGCGAGCGGGCGGCGACGTGCAGCTTGTCATGGCCGGCAACCCCACAATCCCATCAGGCGGATACTACGACGCCTTCACCAGGCACCGCGCCGACTGGGTGCTGCACTCTATCAGCGCTTTCGATACGCCGAACCTTGCCGGCGTGACCATCGACCAACTGATGTCGGCAGACGAAGACTTTATCGACACGATTCTGGTCAAGGGCCTGGTCACGCGTCGGTGGGTTCGGGACCGATACAAGCAGTGGGGCCCGCAGCATCCAAAGTACAAAAGCCGTGTGCTCGCTGAGTTTCCGGAGCAAGCCGAAAACGCGGTGTTTCATCTGTCCTGGATTGAAGCTGCAAAACGCGAGCCGAGCGAAGAAGAGCTGCGGCGCGCAAAAGGTCAACGCCTTCAGATCGGCGTCGACGTCGCCGGGCCGGGCGACGATGAAACGGCGGTAACCGTGCGCGTTGACGGAATCATCCTGGAGCGCGCAGCCTTCCCCGATTCGGATCCGCGCGGCCAAGTCGTTAAGGTCATCGCGAAGTGGCACCATCACTCGGACTATGCCGGGGCCGACTGTTTGGTTGATACCGCGGGCATCGGCTACAACTTCGCGCTGCACCTGGCGGATCAATCCTTCAACGTCTTCGGGTTCAACGCCGGCCACGCGCCGATTGATCGCGAGCAGTTCGACTCAGCGAAGGCCGAAGCGTATTTCACGACGCGCGACTGGTACCGCGGCGGCTTCGTTCGCACGATGCCGGAAGCGGTGGACGAAGAGACTGAAGCCCAACTCTGCACGATCCTCTATGACATAAACTCCCGCGGCCGGACGTATATCGAAAGCAAAGAAGACGCCCGAAAGCGCGGCGTCAAATCACCTGACCGGGCGGAAGCTGACGTGCTCGCGTTCACGCGCATCATTCCGCGGCACATCATGCTTGATGAACCTGAGCGGCCACAGTACGAAATCAGCCGGTACTAGGACCGTCTGGTACTTGCTACGTAAAGGATATCTGTGTATGATGCCAGTGCGTTTGTTTTCTTCCGATGCGAACGCAGCCGAGCTGTTCAGAGAATGCGAGTCCTCCGACGGCTCGGCCTCAGCGATCGGAGAGACATTGGAGGCGCGTGCGAATCTTCATCGGAAATCTTTCCTACAAAGCCACAACTCAGGAAGTCTTGGACGTATTCAACGAATCCGAGTTCGAGCTGACCGACCTGCATATCATGACCGACCGGCAGACCGGACAGCCGCGGGGCTTCGCGTTCGCGGAATGCGACGATCATCGGGTGTGCGAGCACATGAACAACACGGATATCCTTGGTCGCAGGATCATAGTCAATGAAGCGCGGCCGAAAGAAGAGCGACCGAAGCGCGAGTGGAAGGGCGAGCCGCGAGAAAACTGGCATGGATAGCCCCCTGGTCGTTGCAGTGTGCCTTACGGCGGATAGATGGCGTCACACGTCGCGAGCCGTGAAGTGTTTCGAAGCGCAGACCTACCCAAATAAGCAGATGCTGCTGGTTGATAACGGCACGCAGCGTTACCCGATTTCACGCGAGCACCCGCTAGTTTCGGCGGCGTACACCGAACGCGCCAGCATCGGAGCCTTGCGCAACACCGGAAACAACATGGCGAGCCACGCTGACATCATCGCGGTCTGGGATTCGGACGACTGGCGCGACCCGCTGAGCCTGGCTGAACTTGTGGCCGAGCTGCAACGCTCGGGCGCCGAAGTCGTTGGGTACAGCGATTCTCTTTTCTTCGATTCGCAGAATCGGCGCGCTTACCTCTGGCGGTCGAACCTCAGAGACAACGTGCCGAAGGACCACCCGGTAACAGCTCCTGGAATACTGGGCGGTTCGATGGTTTACTGGCGCAGCTCTTGGATGGGTAACGAGTATCCGGAGTCCGGAGATATCCCTGGCGAGATGTACGCCGAGGAAAGCGCGTTCGCGAAGCGTTTGAATGTCGCAGCGATTACATCGGCACCGGACCCACGACCCAGGATGATTGTCGACCGGCACGCCGGCAACAGTTCAAGGATCGATCTGGAATATCAGTGCGAGCACGCACCGACTGCTTGGAAAAGAGCACCGGAGTGGGATTATTTCTGCGGGCAATCTCTGGAGGTAGCGTGAAGGCGTTCTTTCCGTGGTGGGTTTACGCGCTGTTGGCAGCGCTGAGCGCGGTCGCGAGCGCACTATGGATTGAATCGAACGGCTGGCGACTGATCGTCAATCTATTGGGGAAGGTGTGGGCAATGAGTGCTGGAATCGGCCTGCATAAAGACAACCTGCGGCGCAAGCTGGAGATCGCCCAGCGATGCGCGGATGCGCTGAAGAAAGAAGGTATCGAACTGTGACCGAGTGGCTGTTTCGTTGCGGTGTTAGGCTAGCGTGGTGGTTCATCCCGTCAGATTGGGCCTTCTTCGCCGCCGACTCTTTTGAGCGCAGCATCTACGAAGCGGTTCGGAGAGCCGACTACGATCTTGACCGGCTGCTGGAAAAGCGGCACTGGAACCGCATCCGTGGACTCGGGCAGAAAGGCACCAGACCATGAGTGTGTGGGTGTGCGTTCCTTCAAAGCGTCCACCGGCTGAAGTAGAGAAGTGGGCGCAGGCGTGGACGCGGCAGGGTTATCACATCGCGGTCTGGATCGACGTGCAAACTCGCGACGAGCACCAGCGCTATTCGGATTGGCTCTGGAACATCGTGAGCAAGGAAGGTGCGCAGCCGCACAACACGCTTGTCATCAGTGACCAAGGATATCCCGGATACGCGAAAGCGACTAATGCGCTGATCCGTGACCGTCTTGAGGTTCCGAATGCGCGCTGGTTCGTGATCGGCGGGGACGATGTTTTCCCGGACACCACCAAGCGAGCCGATGAAATCGCGCAGGAGTGCGAGCAGTATTTCGTCGGCTTGCATGCCGGGCGCGACCTAGTGCAGCACGGAAAGTATCGTGCTCGCGATGAAGCGGAACGGCTCGGAACCTTCGGCGTGATGCAGCCGACCGGAGATCGCTGGGGAGACTCCGAACAATCACGCGATCAGTACGGCGAGAATCGCGGAGCCTACATCGACCGCATCGCAGGTTCAGCTTGGATCGGTCGCGAGTTCGCACTTCGCATAAACGGCGGAAACGGCCCCCTGTGGCCGGAATACTTCCACATGTTCCCGGACGAAGAGCTGCAATGCGTTGCGGAAAAGCTCGGCGTATTCTGGCAGCGACCGGACCTGACGCAGATTCATCAACACTGGGCGCGCGGCGACAATCGAACGCGAGCCGAGCACATGCCGGCGTTTCTCACGGAAGCAAATTCCCCGGAACACTGGGACACATACAAACGGCTGTTCGAGAGCCGGAAAGCTGCCGGGTTCCCCGGTCATGAGGTGCGCGTGTGAAGGCCGCGATTCAGTGCAAGTATTCCTGTGACCTGTGCGGCATCAAGCGTCAGATCGTGACGGTCGCAGCGCGTCAGGAAGAAGACGTAACGACGTGGATGGACAAGCTCTGCATCCCTGCGCTGGTTGAAGATCACCGGCAGCGTTCGCCAAACTGCCAACCCAAGAGCTTCACGGAAGTCATGATACCTATCACTGACGACACCGAAAAGATCGGCGCTCTTCCACCGAAGAAACGCGAGAATTGAGCATGAGATACCAGAGCAACCTGAGAGCCCCCGACTTGCGGCCACAGTTCGCAGCTACGACAGAATGGCGAGTGCGCGATTGGTCAATGGGTCACGATATCCCATCCGATAAAGAGTTCGAGCCGGAATGCGGGTTCCTTTCCGATGACGAAGCAGCAATCCTGCACAACATCGTGCAGGCTGTCGGCGGGCGATGGCTCGACATCGGCGCGCGGTTCGGCTGGTCCACAGCGCATATCGCGCTCGCGAGTCTGTCGGTTCACGCCGTCGATCACGCGCTCAGGCTCGCGGCGTTCGCGCATCGATTCGAGACGAACATGGAACGGTTTTGGCAGCACCTGGACGAATATCACGGCCACAAGGCGCTGAAGTTTTTCGCCTATGAACAAGGCAAGTTCGCCGGCGTGATGATAGACGGCGATCACGATAGGCCGCAACCGCTGAACGACGCGTGCTGTTCACTCGCGCACCTCGAACCTCGCGGCGCAATCGTCTTCCATGACTTTTGGGGGCGACCGATTCAGGAAGGCGTGGAATACCTGATCCAGCAAGGCTTGAAGTGCAGAGTCTACAACACACCTGCAGGAATGGCCGTGTGCTGGCGCGGTGAGTTCACACCACCGGACCATGTGCCAGATCCTGATGTGAACTGGTCGGAGATCCGCAAAGGTCGGGCGCCGCTGTTCGACTTTGGGAGGACAATTTGAAAGTCGCAATCTGCTGTGTTGCGCTGGGTCACTGGTACCCGCGAGGCGTCTCGCGGATGATCGCAGCGTTTCATGAGACGATGCCGGAACTGCTGGACCGGGACTACCGAATCACGGCATGGGTGAACACGCTTCCCCCTGGAGCTGTGACCGTGATCGGTGCTGACGGGTTCGACTACACGGCTTACTGCGCGAAGCCGTTCGCAATGGCAGCAGCGGCGAAGACTGCCGATATCGTGATCCTGCTGGACGCTGCGTTCTACCCTATTCGAGATATCCAGCCGCTCGTGGATCACATCGCAACGCGCGGTTACTACTTCTGCGACAACGGGGCGCGCGTCGGCAACTGGGCAAGCGATGCCTGCTTGCTGGAAATGCTGCTGCTGCGTGATGACGCCATGAAAATCACGGAGATTTCGAGCTATTGCGTGGGTCTGGATATGCGTGTGCCGACGTGCCGCACGCTGTTGGAAGAGTGGATGTTCGCGGCGAAGAGTCCGCACATCTTTCCGGGGAGTCATACGAACACAAGCCCAACGACGCCGGGCGTTCGCAATGCCGGCTGGATATCAGCGGACGAACGCTGCAAGGGACACCGGCACGACCAGACCGCGCTCAGCATCATCGCGCACCGGCTGAAAATGGACCAGCTCTGCGGTCGCCCGTTGTTCACGACCTACGAAGGCTCTGAAGATCACACTACAGTTTTAGTGAATAGAGGATTATGACCGAGTGCGGAAGAGAGTTCACTCGGATCTATGAAACGCGAGCCTGGGGCTACGGATCGGGCGGAGGATCTGATGCGCACGCGATGACGAAGTATATCGACCTGGTTGAGACGGCGATCGTGCAACTAAAACCGCGCGTCGTTCTGGACATCGGCTGCGGTGACGGAAGAATCGCCGCGGCGGTTCGGTGGGGTGACGCGCGCTACATCGGCGTCGATTGCGTAGCGTCAGTCGTGGAAGATCGCAAGGCGCAGCGCGTTGACGCGCGGCTGCTGGACGTGACGACTGACGAACTGCCCACTGCTGACCTGGTTCTGATCAAGGAAGTCACGCAGCACTTATCGAACGAGATGATTCACGCAGTGATCAAAAAACTGTGGGCCTTCCCCGCGGTGCTGCATACTTCGGCTGTGGCCGGCAAAGTGAACCAGGATATCCCGACCGGACACACGCGCACGGTCAACCTTGCGCTGCATCCGTTTGAGCTGGACGCAGAAACGCTGTGCGCATTCTCGGCAGGAACGACGAAATACTTTACTCAACTGTGGAGGCCATCATGCTAGTTCGCCATATCGCAGGGATTCCTACAGCAACAGAACAGCGGTGCGTGCGGTGCTGTGAAGTTGTGGCCAAGAAGCCCAATAGCTGCTGGTGGCCCGGCGCAACAGCATACAGCGGACTTGGAAGCAGGCCCATGGACGTAGAAGATTGCAAGCCCGTTGACTTGAACGAAACGCGATTGCTCGGCGTCGACCGCGTTCCGGTGGAGCTGCTGTGAAGCTGATCGGCCTGCTTCCGTGTCGAAATGAAGACTGGGTTATCGGTCTGTCCGCGCGCGCGGCGCTGATGTGGGTCGATGAGTTGATCATCCTGGACCACGCGTCGACCGACCGCACTCCGGATATCCTGCGGGAATTGTTCTACGAATACCGTGGCCGCGTCTTCACCGTGGCGCAGTCAGATCCGACCTGGCGCGAGATGGCGCACCGGCAGTATCTGCTCGACATCGCGCGGCAGCAGAACGCAACGCACATCGCGATCGTGGACGCTGACGAAGTGCTGAGCGGGAATCTACTGAACAGCATCCGGCCCGCGATCGAGCGGCTGCGTGACGGGAAACTGATGCAACTTCCGTGGACGTGCTTATCGCAGGGGACCGGGCGGTATTTCAGCTCTGGCGTGTGGGGCACGAACTGGGTAACGATGGCCTTCGCGGATCATCCGAATTACGGATGGGCAGCGCGGGACGGATACGACTTCCACCACCGGCATCCGGTTGGCTCGAACAGCACGTTGAATGTAGAGCGGCGCGGCTCGCAAGGCGCGGGCGGGCTGATGCACTTGCAGTTCAGCTCTCGGCGAAGACTGAGAGCGAAGCAGGCTCTATACAAGATCACCGAAGTACTGCGCTGGCGCCACAAGTTCACCGATGAGCAGATCAACGCGAAGTACAATCTCGCGGTGTACGAATCCGATCCTCTCACCACACCCACGGCTGAAGTTCCTGCAGAGTGGTGGGAGCCGTATGAATCGCTCATGCACCGGCTGGACGTGCACGCCGAGCCTTGGCAAGAACGCGCGGTGCGAGACGCAATCGCCGAGCACGGCCGCGACAAGTTCGCCGGCTTGGACCTTTTCGGCGTCGCATAACGTCCTACACGCAGATATCCAGATATCTGCTATCCTTGACGGTGTGGAGCCGTTATGGAAAAGACAGCCGTTGTCACTCTTCCGGAAACGTGCCCGAACTGCGACCAAAAACGAGCCGGCGTCATGTGGGGCGGTGTCGCAGTGTATCGGTGTGGAACCATGACCCGCGAACTGGAAGGCAAGCTGGACACGAAAGCCGGCCCGCGCTGCCGTAAGGTCGTCGTGCGGATCACGCGACAGTTGACGTAAGATATCCGAGATGGACAAACCGGACAGCTACGAAAACAAACCACTGATCAACAAACCGCCCTACGGAATCGTCGGCTGCGTCAACCTGAAGGAACTGCCGGCGCTTGTGAATATCGAAATTGCGGACGGCTACGAACCCATCGGCGCACCGCTTTATTATCCGCACGATAACGTCTGGTGTCAGGCGATGTACAAGCGTCCGCAGATCGTGCGCTCGGTTGAGCACAACATCAACCCCGGCGCGGAGCTGAAGCGCAAACTAGCCCGTTAGGGTACAATTGCCCGCATGAACTGGTTGCAGCGCGCGACCCTTGCTCTGAACAAGCCTCTGGTGAACCTGCTCGAAACCGCGAGCCGCGACCTGGCCGCATTCCGGGAACTGAAAGAATCGTACAGCGATTTGGAACTGGACATGAACGATCAGGGCTGGCAGCGCATGGTTGCTGCTGGACGAAGAGAGTTCAGTCCGGCAGGGCGCAGGCTCATTATCGAGATATCCCGGCTCTTCGCAATCAAGAATCCGATCATCGGTAGGGGCTGTCGCATCTCAGCGTATTACGTCTTTGGTCGCGGCGTCGACGTGAAGAGCGATAACCCGCAGGCACATAAAATCCTCGAAGATTTCTGGATGAACCCGCGCAACTCAAGCGAGCTTTCACCGGTCGCCTTGTATGAAAGCCACATCGCAGCGCAGACCGATGGCAACGTGTTCTATGCGCTCCCGACTAACCGGCTGTCGGGTGAAGTGCTGATCCGGTCAATCGACGCACTCGAAATCGCGGAGATCATCACCGACCCGGATGATTCGAGCGTGCCCTGGTACTACAAGCGCGTCTGGTATCAGGACTCCTTCGACACGAAACTGGGAATACTGACGCCGGTTCAAAAGACGTCCTGGTATCCAGCGGTCGACTTCTATCCGAAAGCCCGGCCCGACACCATCGGCGGCGAAAAAGTCGAGTGGGGTATCCCGATCGTTCACTACAAGACAGGTGCACCGAAAAAGTGGCGCTTCGGACTCTCCAGGGTTTACCCCGCGATCGACTGGGCGACGGCATACCGAAAGCTCCTGGCGGACTACTGCAAGAAAGCCGAAAACCTGGCCAGGTTCGGCCACAAGATCACGACCAAGGGCGGGCAGAAATCGGTTGACGCGATCCAGAACACGCTTGAATCGACCTACGCCGTTGACCGCGTGAACCCTCGCGAAAGAAACCCGGCGCCACAGACCGGAGCTGCAGCGGTATTCGGGGCTGGAATTACGATGGACGCCATCAAGACGGCGGGCGCCAACACCGACCCGGAGGAAGGCCGCAGAGTCGCGCACATGGCGTACATGTGCTTCGATTTCGATGAGCGGTTCTTCGGTGACGTCGACGTCGGCAGCCTGGCAACCGGAACATCGATGGACCGACCCACGGAACTGGCGTGCCGATCCCAGCAAGAGGGCTGGGAAGACGTGCTCACGACCGTAGGGCGCTATGTTATTTCGGTGAAGAGCCGCGCGCCCGGCCAAACCGGGAAAGAGTTGCGCGAGGCCAAGATTGACAGCCGCACGGTTCAGGTGATGGTGAGCTTCCCGGCGATCATCACGCAGGACCCAGACAAAGCCATCGCTGCGATCAAGACCGGCTTCACGATGGGATCCTCGGATGGAAAGTGCGCAGGCACGCTCGACCCGAAGACGGCTGCGGGAATGATCGCGAACGTGCTGGGAGTTGAAGACGCGCAGGCGACTATCGAGAAAATGTACCCCGCGGCAAGCTACGATCCTGCGGAGTTCGCGGCTAATCCAATCGAGGAACCCCCAATTGATCCGGCTGGAGGCGTGCCTGTACCAGCTGGGCCGCGGCCGTCCCGTTCATCCCCGAATCCCCAAGCCGCATAAACAGCGCGACCACTTCGTCACGCATCAACCGGGCGCCGATGAGGAAGCCGCGGCGTTCGGCGCGCGTCAAACGGTCAACTCGCTGGCGCTTTCCATACTCCGAGCGGCACTCAGCGCACCATAAATGCGTGCGTGTCTTGGGGTTAAGCCCGCATTTGGTGCACAGCGCGGTCATTCCGAGCGCAGGTGTTCCACGTGGAACGTCGGCAGACTGTTTCGCTTGTTCGGGCAAGTCCCAATTGTAATTCACGTGTAAACGCTATGGGGAAACGCCTTAGCCATGTCAGGATGCCGTTTACATGCTTCGCGAGGGAATTAGCGCTCTGGCGCACCGATTGCAGGAAGCGATGGACGCGCTGTCGTCGTCGGACGTGCGCTGCCGGCTGCAGGACGCGCTGAGCGAACAGTACCCCGACCGGTACCCCTGGCTGGTCGATTATTTCGGGGACGCCGAGTCTGGCAGCTGCGTTTACTGCCTTCAGGGTGAGTACGCGCTGGCTCCGTATGAGATATCCAGCGCAGGCGGTTCGACCAAAGCCAGTATCGGAGCGGGCTCGCCAGTCCAACCCCGCACAATCTACGAACCAGAGCCGAACGACGCCGATTGGGTCGCCGCGATGGAATCGCTTGATCCTCTCGAAAAGCCGCTGGCGAAAATCCCTGGCGTGCTGCGGATGCTGTACGAACGCTTCGTGCCGCGGTCGGAGCGAGACAAGGCGTCGTCTTCGGACTTCGCTGGCAAGGGTAAATCGTTCCCGATCCTGAAGCCGGAAGACATCGACGCTGCGTTTCGTTCGCTTGGTCGGGCCGGGAAAGACAACTACAGCGCGGCGACAATTCGAGCGAACATCATCAAGATCGCGACCCGTAAGGGCTGGGCGTCGCACCTACCGGCGCACGCGCAGGAAGCCGCGATTGTTGAAGCGACCGTTGACGAGTTCGTTGCTCTGAGAGAAAGCGCAGTCGCGCAGGACGGATCGACGCTGCTCAAACTCATCGCTCCCGGGCCTGGTTCGAGCGGATTCTATTCGGAAGCCGTGCTGAAGCGCGACGGGCCGAAGGTATTCCGAGCCGGCACCAAGAACTTTTGGAACCACCAGACCGACGCGGAAGAGGCGGCGCGGCCGGAAGGCAACCTTGACGACCTGGCAAGCGTGCTCACCGAAGACGCCTACTACGCCGATGGCCCGAAGGGGCCGGGCTTGTACGCCAAGGCGAAAGTGTACGAACACTATCGCAGGCCGATTGACGACATGGCGAAGGATATCGGCGTGTCGATCCGCGCGCAGGGGAAAGCCCGCGAAGGCAAGCTCCCGGACGGTTCAACCGGTCGAGTGATTGAAGAATTGACCCGCGCGATCAGCGTTGATTACGTGACGACGCCGGGAGCCGGTGGGCAAGTTGTGAGTCTTTTCGAATCCGCGAGGGTTCACCAATCCGACAAGCAGGGAGAGGAAAACATGAACGAAGCCGAAATCAAGAAACTTATCGAGGCGGCGATCACAGCATCGAAAGCCGAAACCGATACCAAGATCAAGGGACTGGAGGGTGAAAACCGCAAGCTCCGTGAGCGCGTGGCGGTTGCCGAAGCTGCAACGCAAGTTGACTCGCTGCTTCAAGGCGTCGACGTGCTCGAAGGGATTCGCGCACGCGTCAAGGGTCGCATCCTGGCCGGCGTGTTGCCGTTCACCGAAGCCGGCGACTTGGACCTGGTGAAGCTCAAAGCCTTGGTCGAAGCCGAGACGAAGAGCGAGAGCGAGTACGTCGCGAAGCTGGTCGAAGGCTCGGGCGTGAAGGTCGTCGGGCTCGGCTCGACCGACAAAACCGGCGACGAGTTGAGCGAAGCCGATTTCGAAAAGCAGATGGTCGAATCCTACATGCGCGAAGGAAAGACCAAAGAGCAAGCCGAAAGACTGGCGCGCATCGGAAAGGCGGCGTAACCAATGGCATCCGTCATTCAAATCGAAACCACCGAAACAATCGCCATCGCGTGCCCCTCGGGGACCGTCGAAGGCGACGTTGTTCGCAACGGATTTATCGTCGGCGTCGCGCTGTTGGACCGATACGACAGCGCGTACACGGTGATCAAGATCAACCGCACTTTCGTTCTGCGCAAGTCGGTTCAGGCGCTCTCGACCGTTGGTAGCGCGGGCTCGGGCTCCGCGGTTGCGCTCGGCGACAAGCTGTACCGCGACACGGCGTCTCAGGTGATCAGCAAGGATTCGAGCGGCTATTTTATCGGCTACGCCTTGGGCGTGCCGGACACGGCCGCTGCGGGCGGTGGGGCTTACGCTTCCGGAACGCAGATCGCGTCCGGATCGACGGCAACCATCGACATTCTGTTTGTGCCGATCGGCAGCTAAGGAAAGGGAACCAGACACCATGAAATTCCTCGAAGCAATGAAGCGAACCGATCAGGCTCTAGCCGGGCTGCAAAGCCTTGGCTCTGGCGACGGCGACTATCGCGGATATCTGCGTATGGGTGGCCGCGCTCTCGACCGTGGCAGCGTGCTTGCCATGCGCAATTTGATGGAAGCCATCAAGACCGGCCGCATGGATCCGCTGAGCATCAAGCTGAAACTGCGCGAAGCGCAGACCACCAGCGATTTCCCGTATCTGATGGGCGACACGCTGTATCGCACGTTGCTCGATCAGTACACAATGGCTCCGGCGAGCTGGCCCATGATCGCCTACCGGAACGTCGTGAACGACTTCCGTACCAACAAGAGCATCACCATCGACGGCGGAACAGCAGCCTGGCGTCCAGTCGCGGAGCAAGCGCCATACAAGCAAGTCTTGTTCGCCGATGGACAGTACACCATCCAGGTGTACAAGTTCGGGGAAAAGGCGGGCTTCTCTTGGGAGTCGACCATCAACGACGACCTGAACGCTCTGCAGCGTGTGCCTTCGCTCCTGGGCATCGGCGCGCGAACGATGGAAGAGTACAACTTCACGAACCTGTACGCCGGCAACGCGACGTTCTTCGCTGCCGGAAACCGTAACCTGATCACGCAGACCTACGGCGCGTTGACGAACAACCCGGCCCTCAGCCCGGGCGGAATCGCTGACGGGCTTACGGTGATGCGGAAGCAACTCAACTCGGACGGTAGCCCGATCTTCATCCAGGGCGCGATCCTGGTTGTGCCGCAAGCGCTCGAAGAGACGGCCAACCGCATTCTGAACGCCGATTCGATCTGGTGGAACGATGCGGGCGGAACGTCGAACCAGCGGCTGCTGGTGAAGAACACGCTGCCGGCCAAGGTGAAGCTGGTCGTCGCCCCCTGGCTAGATGTCATCAACGCTTCGAGCCACGGTGCAACCGCATGGTATCTGTTCGCGGATCCAAACCTCGGACGGCCCGCAGTTCAAGTCGCGCTACTGCGCGGCCACGAAGTTCCTGAACTGTTCCAGCGCGCTCCGGATCAGATGCGCGTCGGCGGCGGAATGGCCGATGTGATGGAGGGTTCGTTCGACAACGACACCATCGAATACAAGGGACGCCACGAGTTCGGCGTTGGCCTGGTCGATCCGAAGATGGCCGCGTATTCGAACGGCACCGGTTCGTAAGAAGCAGGGGCCGGGTTCGCTCGGCCCCAATAACCCATGCCGTATGATCCCAGCACTGACGCCGGCAAGGTTCGGCTCCTGATCGCCGATACCGCAGCGTCGGTGTTCACGGATGCCGAGATCACGGCGTTTCTGGATTTGGCGAGTCAGGATGTTATTCTGGCCGCGGCCTACGGTAGCGACAGCCTGGCTTCGCTATATGCAAGAAAGTCAAACCGGCTGACGGTGCTCGATATCCAGGTAGATTTCACGCAGGCAGCGAAGGCGCTGCAGGCGCAGGCGAAGCAGTTCAGAGATCAAGTTGCCGAGAATGGCGGCTTCTCAGTGGCGGCAATGGTCGATAGCGGTCTGGCGAGACAAGAGCGACGGCGCAAAGAGTTGGAGATTCAGGGGCTCGGATGCTAGAGACGATCACCACAACGCTGGATGAAGCGCGGCAAGCCGTAGAGGATGCCGGGCTGTTCAGTTCGCTGTGCACGATCAAGCGTCCATCCGGAACCCAGGACGCAAGCGGCCAGCCGGATCGAACCTTAGCCGGGGCGTCAGAAGTTTCAGGGATGGTAGATATTCCGTGCATGGCGGCGCCCGAAGTTTTGCAGCGGCCGGACCTGACCGACGAAACGAAGTTAGTCACGATGACTTTGCAGCGGCAGCAGCGGCACGTTTTGCTTAACGGCTATTATCCGGAGATTTTGCAGAGTGATTTCGCGGTGATCGACGGGGCGGGGTTCGATGTGCTCTCGGTTGAACATGACAGCCAGCACATCACGACGCGGTTAGCAGTGCAGATCAAGACGCAATGAATCTGATCGTCACAGTTTCGGGAACCAGCGCAATCGAGCTAAAAGCTCAGAAGTGGATCTCCGCTGCGCGCGAAGGCTTGCGGTTCGGTGTCTCTGAAGCTGCGTTCATGATGGAAACCGGAATGAAGCAGCGCGTCCCGGTGGATACCGGGCATCTGCGGGATTCGATCCACACCATGACGGTTCAGGACGAAGCAGAGCGTCAGGTAAAGGCGGTTTCGCCCGTCGTTGAAGCCGCGAACCCCTGGGGAATCGATCCGGCATACGCTCGACGCATCGAATACGGATTCGTTGGGCCCGACGCTCTTGGGCGAAATTATCACCAGCCGGCGCAAAGCTACGTGCGCAGCACGTTTGACGAAACGAAGGTGGAAGCCGAAGAGACGATCCGCCACGGTGTGATTGAAACTCTTCAGGGGGTGCGCCGATGAGCGTCGAAGCTCGAATGCGTTCTGCTCTCCTGGCGAACACCACGCTTGCCGGTCTGATCGGAACGCGCCTCTATCCGGTGCAGTTCGCGCAGGGATTCACGACGCCGGCGATCGCCTATCAGCTCATGCCCGGCCAGATGCGGCCGTATGCGATGAACCAGGTCGGAAATTCCGAATGGGGAAAGCTCGCATGGGCGCGGTATCAGTTCACCGTAGCAGGCGGCGGCGCGAGTGGATCCGAGCAGGCTCGAACCGTCGCGCAGGCGTTGAAGGTTGCCGTGCTCGGTTTTGATTTGTCGCATAACCCGGTTGTGACCGGTGGGCCTGCGCCCAATTTCGTTTTATCTGAATGGGAAATGGATCAGCCGCAAACAACGCCCCCCATTTTCCTGCGATTTGTGGATATCAAGATGTTTATTCGAGAGGAGAATTAGAAAATGCCGATCCCGCAAGCAGTCTCTGCGATCAATACGCTGTTGCAGTATGGCGACGGCCAAAGCCCGGCTACGTTCGTAACCGTCGCGAATGTGGGCGACATGGGCGGGCCTTCGATGACCACCGAATCGGCGGACGTAACGAGCCATTCGACCGGGGAGCCGTGGCGTCAATTCTTTCCGACGCTGCACAACCCTGGCGACATCCCGTTTCCGCTGTTTTGGGTTCCGAACGATCCTGCGCACGAAACCTTGCTCGGCATCTGGGACTCGCGCACCGTGGGCGACTGGCGTATCGTGTTCCCTGCTGGAGCGGGAGCGAAGACGTACAGCTTCACGGCATTTATTCAGGACTGGAAGGCTAGCGCGAAAGTCGGCGGTGTGCTCGAAGCGCAGGTGACGCTGAAGATCACCGGCAAGATTTACTTCTAAAACTTCCTTCGTCCAAGGAACGCGCGGGCGCGTGGTGGTGCAAGCCATCTCGCGCCCGTTGTGTTTATCGTGCTATCATGCGCCGCATGGACGAAGACAAAGCTGTATCGCCGGTAAGTCATCCGAAACTGACTTTGCTCGGCACCGAGTACACTATCAAATACCGCGCGGGAGACGTTCGGCGTCTTGCGGAAGCCGGCGTAGATATCCTAGGCGACAAGCGCACTCTGACCGGAACCGCGGCCGTCAACGCGATTCTGCTGCAGTTCAAGCACGGCGTCGCTCACCAGGTAGACGTCGATATCGAAAAGCTGGAAGATCAGCTCGAACTGACAGACCTGCAGACCATTCAGATGGCCTGTCAGGAGGCCCAGTTAAAAGCTGCGGCCCAGGCGAGCGAAAACAACGGCCCGGCCTTGAAGCGGCTGAAGGTGTACAGCGATCAGATCATGAAGAGCATTCCGCAGGAGATGATCGACGCCGCAAACAAAGCTCGGGAATTGTCCGATCAGAAGCCGAACTAGATCAGTTCTGGATTCGTCTCTGGTCGAAGGCGCGCGACCTGGGCCTACCTGACTTTTGGGATCTCACGCTATGGGAGATCACCGAATGTATCGAACGTGCGGAAGAACGCGAGCTGCGCATGGATTCGCGTTTTGTCGCACTCCTGTATCTGCAGGCTTGCTCGACCGGCAAGCGAACAGACGGGCGACCGTGGCGCCACATCGATTTCGTTCACGAACTGCGCTACGTCCAGCACGTCGTCAACGGCGACGTTTCCGCGGTCGATATGGGACCGGGGCGCCCACAACAAGCCGACCTTGAAAAGCTCGCCAAGGCTGCAGGAATGCAGACCGGAACGCTCTCAGCGGAAGAGTGGGGCGCGATTCAACAGGCAGAACGCGACCGGCTCTCCAAAATAACTCAGTGACCCTGTACACTTACAGGAAATGACACCGGGCGGCAGCGATCTCACGATTACAGTCGGTGGGGAACTAGGACCGTACCGGCAAGCTCTTTCCGAAATGGTCACGCTAGCGCGCACGGCTGGCGATGCTGCGGCGACAGCGATGAAAACAGCCGGGGCTGGTGGAGACGCCGGCAGCGAAGCCTTCACCCGCGCAGCGTATGCTTCACGCGCGCTCGCTGACGCGATGGCGACTACTACGGGCGCCGCAGTCGAGCTGGACAAGGAACTTCAGCGGAAGCAAACCGACGCCGGAACCGCCGCGCAATCGTTCCAGCAATTGGGGCAGAGCCTGACCGACGCCGGAACCGCGATGGTATACATCGGCGGAGCACTCTCTGGAGTCTCGGCGGGGCTAATTGAGATCGGCACTCACGCCCTGAAACTGGCCGGCAACATGGAAGAAGCCAGAACCGCCATGACGCTGATGAGCGGTTCGGTGGAAAAGACCGACACGCTGATTAAGGGGCTGGTCGATTTCGCGCTTCGCACTCCGTTTGAAATTCCCGGAGTCGTCGCAATGGCTCAGAAACTGGTCGGCTTCGGAGTCGAAACCGAAAAGGTAATCCCGTTGCTGCGAACGCTGGGCGACGTCGCGAGCGGTAGCGGTCACGGATTCGCCGGGCTCAATTCGCTGGTTCAGGACTTCGGGAAAATGATTAACCTCGGAGTCGTTCATCTCCGAGAGATCAACATTCTGGCGAATCAGGGTGTTCCGGCGATTCAAGCGCTCGCTGATGCATACCAGGTATCAACTGCAAAAATGCGTCAGATGATCGAACAGAACTTGGTCAAGAGCGTTGACGCAATGCCGATCCTGATCGACGCCATGAATGCGAAGTTCGGCGGCGCGATGGAATTGCAGGCCGCAACCTGGAAGGGAATCTGGTCGAACTTCCAGGACTCAATCAGCAAAACGTTCATCGCGATCGGTGACGCACTAATACCTGTAGCTAAGACCATCATCAATTCGCTGAACCCGATTCTCGATTCTATTCAGGCGATGGCGGAATGGTTTGGGAAACTCCCGGCACCAATTCAAAATATCGCGCTCGCGTTCGGTGCTGTAGCGACCGTGACGGGTCCGCTGGTGCTGGCTCTGGGAGGAATCACCTACGTCGTCGGGCAGATCCTGACTACCGCGCCCGCGCTCCTAGCCTTCATGGGCGTGGAACTTCCAGCGGCGGCGGTGACAGCTACGACAGCGGTTGAGGGAATGGCGACAGCCACGAGCACAGCGGCGATCACGATGAAGGCCGCGCTGATGTCTCTGGCGCCCCTCGCATTGGTCGTAGCGGCTGCAGCGACCGGCGCAGCGATCGGCTGGGCCGAGGGCATGGCCAAGATTGAAGCGCTGCAGGCGGACTTCGTTCGAAGCACGCAGGGAATGGAAGCGGCGGCGGCAGCGATGGGAAAGGGGATGGACGATCAGGCCGCACGGATTAAGGTGCTGGTTTCGACCATCGAAAAGTACAACCAAACCGCGAAGGAAAAGCTGGAGCTGCCAACTTTTGACCCGAAGGCGTCGGACGGCATCGAGCGATACGTTTCGGCGCTTGATCGATTGGTGAACAAGATCCCCGGCTACAAGACGCAGTTCAAGGATCTCAGCGGGGCGATCGATGGAGTAACGACGGACTTTGCAAAACTCCCGAAAGCGCTCGGGGAGTTCACGTCAGGCGGCGCTGCATTCGATGTCGTCAAGCAGAAGATCGACGCGATCAAAGAAGCGCAGGCTGACGCCAACGCTGTTCTGGATATCGCGCAGGCAACCTACAAGCGACTGGTCAAGGAAATGGCCGATGGAATCGCGACGCAGGATGAAGTCAATCGCGCGTATATCGCTCTGCAGAAAGCCTTGAAAGATGCACACCCGGAGATTGGAACCACCACGAAGGCTTTCGATGCACAGGCTTTGTCTATGCAGACCACCGGAATCGCGATCGAGAAGTATATCAAGTTGTGGGGCACGATTCCCTGGGAAGTGTGGACTGGAAGTGTTCAGGAAGCAGCCGCGGCGATCAAAGAAAAAGGAATCTCGATCGACAAAACCGTTGCAGCGCTGAAGAAAATGGCCGACGCGCTCGAAGGCCCGGCCAGCACCAGCGCTGCGCTGAAGGCGCAGCAGGATGAAATTATCGGAAATATCAATCAACTGGAGGGATTAAAGCGAGCCATAGAAGCGGCTAATACTGTAACGACTGGCTGGCACCAGACGCTTGAAAACGGTGTGATTGTGTGGCGTGAGGCTTCCAAGGAAGCGACCGGCTTCACGACCACAATGGAAAACGGCGTCCTGGTAACCAGGGGAGCGAAAGAAGCGCTCGACTCCATGACCGGCTCGGTCGGAAAATCCGGCGAAGCGATGATCTACACCGAGGGAGTATGGAAAACTGCAACCGAAGTGCTTGAAGGATTGAGCGGAGCTGCCAAAAAAGCGGCCGATTCTACGGAGTCTCTCGGAAAGGTGCAGGCGACACAGCAAGCACAGGTCGATCTGACCACCGGTAAGCTGAACGATCACGCGACTTCACTCAAACGGGTCGCTTCGCAGGCGACCGAAACCGGTCACGTCGTCTCGATGGCGACCGACAAGATGAAGGGCTCGTTCATGGAAGGCATGAACGGCATGACCGTTTCGGGTGAAACTTTCATCGCGATGTTGGCGCAGATGGGTGCGCTCTCCAGTCAGATATCCCTGGCGGCGCGCGCTCTCGGCTATATCGAAATTGGAAACAACAATTTCATTTCACCCGAATATAAGAAAGCATTCGATGAAAAAGAAAAATCAAACTTTGAGGATTTGTTCGGTGACTTGGCGGCGTCGTTCGGCGATGCTGCGGAGATCCTGAAAGCCAAGATGAAAGCCGACGCCGATGCGCTGGCAGACCACACCAAAGCCGTCGAAACCGCAACCGGAAAGTACGATGACGTGATGATTCAGGTGAACGGCTTGTGGATGACCGTGAAAGAATCTCAAAACTGGTGGAAGGATTTTTTAAGCCATAGCGCGATCCCGTACAGCGACGCAGTAGGTGCTATGACAATTGGGAGCAAGCAAGCCAGCGATGCACTGGGCGGGCTGGCGACCGCAGCTTCCAGCACCGCAGATGATCTGAATACTGCGCTCGACAAGGTGTATGGAACCACGAGCACTTTCTCGAAAACCACCGGCACGGTTGCAGAAGAAAACGCCAAGTTCGCCGAGATGATGCGCAACTCCACGGAGGACGTACAGTCTACGGTTCGATCGCAAATCACAAACAACCTTCTGCGACTCGGCCAGAACTTCTACGATGCAACCCAGGCGGCGCAGAGTCTGGCGTATGGCATGGGATCGGCAGCGGACGTAATCACAAGCGCCGTTGTGAAGATCGGTGGATCTGTCGGAGTAGGAGCGCAGCAGTTTGTTTCAACGGTAGAACCTGGGACGTCTTTCAGCAACGAAGCAGCGCAGAAAGCCTTCGATGAATACCAGGCCAAGATCAACGCCGAGTACCAAGCCATGATGGATCGCTCAGCAGAAGCGCAGAGAGTTTCGGCGGCGCTGGCCAGTGGACAAACTTCGGGCTTGTCTGGTGTGGTCCGGGATGTTTACGGAACGCTCTACGATTTCAACCAGCAAGTCAACGGAATGGTCGCGAAGCTGACGCCGAACGGACTCGGGGGATTCAACACTCAGTGGGTATCGCTTCGTCAGACTACGGAGCAACTGGCCGAAGCTCAGAGGAAATACGAAGAGCAGATGGAGCAAGAGCGGCTCGCCCGAAATGCAGCGTCCGCAGCCGAGCAGAAAAGACTTCAGGAATTGTCTAACGCCTACACGGATGCGGTTTATTCGTTCGGGCACAACTCCGAGATCATGACCTATGAGGCATACAGCTTACTTACCTTCGCTCAGCAGCAGGCACGGAATGCCAACAATCCTTTGAACGATCCACAGTTTTCCGATTTATTCCCACAACCCAATTACGGTTTTGGGATTAACGGAACAAATCGCATCGGCGGTTTTCAGAACTGGACGGGCGGCGCGAGCCCAGCCGTGATGATGCAGCCGGCAGGTGGTGGAGTCACGATCAACGTGAGCGGGAACAATATCATGGATCAGAACACCGTGAACAGCTTGACGAACCGCATCGCAACGCAGTTTACGACGATCCTTCGTACTAACGCGGGGCTGAAGGTTTAGCATGGCGAATCGGCTCAACCCAAATGCACGCGAAGCTTTCGCCGAAGCGCTGATCGATTGGAAATCCGACACAATCAAAATCATCGCGCTCACTTCTGCGTACAGCTACAACGCGGCGCACGTGTTCGTTTCATCGCTCACTGGAATCGTCGCGCGATCTGCGGCCATCAGCGGAAAATCTGACACGGGCGGAATCCTGAAGGGTGATGCGGCGCTCTTCGCGCTACTCACGGGATCGACCGTGGCGAAGTTGTATATCGTGCAGGACACCGGCAACGACGCAACTTCGCGGCTGTTGTACTTCATCGACACGGCGTCGAATCTTCCAACGATTCCTAACGGGCTTGACGTGACCGTGCAACCCGACCCAACAACGGGGTATTTCCAAGTATGATAGGGCGATGCTGAACGTTCACCAGCTCCGACAATTGGCCGAGCAGACCGCCGAGGCCGCGAAGGTCGCAGGGGCCCGCGTGGGAATCTTTCACGAAGAGCACGAAGCTGACCTGATTCAACTCGCTGTGACGAACGCAGCGGCGGCGCGTGACTTCCACAAAGCGATCGAGGCGAAGCTGGCCGAGAAAGAGGAACCCGTTGCAGATCAAAGCGCGTAGTACGGAACGCTTCGAAGCTCGGCGAAAGAGCGACCGCGGAATGAGAGTGGGCGCCGTCACTCGCAACACATTCGTCTTTCGGTGCTACGACCGCAACGGTAAGTTGAAATGGGTCGACGGCTTCGAAAACCTGACGACGACGGAAGGCCGCAACGATGCGCTGACGCAGTATCTGAAGGGGTCGAGCTATACCGCGGCATTCTTCGTCGGGCTGGTCGACAACGCGAGCTTCACGGCTCTGGCAGTCGGGGACACGGCGGCGCAGATCAACGGGACAAACCAGTGGATTGAATGCACGGCGTATTCGCAAGCCACGCGGCCGGCGCTCACGCTCGGCACTGCATCAGCCGGGTCAATCGATAACGTCGCGTCTCTGGCAACGTTCAGCATCAACGCTACCAAGACGATCAACGGTGGTTTCGTGGTGACCAACTCCACCAAGGCCGGCACGTCAGGGAAAATCTACGGCGAAGGCTCTTTTGGATCGCCGCGCAGCTTCGTCAGTGGCGATACACTCACCGTTCAGGTAACGCTGACTCTCGCGAGCGCGTAACGATGGCCATTGCCGCAACATGCGTCTGGGAAGTTCGACCGACCAACGGAGTCGACACCAACAGCGGCGGCTTCGTGCCCGGCCAAGCTTCACCTGGCACTGACTGGAGCCAGCAGAACGCGGCTCAGTACGCGCTGAGCGGCCTCACCAGCTCGGCGGCTAACGCCGTCATTCTTACAGCGTCGGCTGCGGCCGACATGAAAGACAACATAATCAACGTCACCGGTGGGACGAACGCTACAACGGGGCATTATCAGATCATTTCGGTCGTCGTGGGAGTCTCGATCACGGTTGATCGTAACTGGTGCACTGGTGCGGTCGCGTCTGGAACGGCGAATATCGGCGGCGCAAAGCAGACCATCGGTGCGATGCACACGATCTTGACGACGGCGAACCAAAGCGCGATCGGGCAAATCGTCTACGTCAAAGCCGAGGCCACGATCACCGTAGGCGCTACGCTCACGTTTTCTCCGAACGGAACCGCGAGCGGCTACGCGTCCCAGCTCATCGGATACACCAGCTCCCGCACGGATAACGGCTACGTCACCATCCAGGCGACGTCGGGAAGCTCCTATACCATTTTTACGTGCTCGCCCAATTCGCTAGTCGTCAAGAACTTCATTTTCGATGGAAACTCCCGTACTGGAGTGAGCGGATCAACCTGCAACTCAGGCGGCTTGCAGATGGAAAACTGCAAAGCAATCAACTGCCTTGGAACCGGAATCACGTTCACCAGTCGCGATTCGAAATGCGTGCGCTGCATCGTCACGGCTTCAGTGAACGGCTTCAACTGCGACGGTGGAAATGGACACAACACGTTCATCGAATGCATCGCATACTCGAATACCGGCGTCGGCTTCACTGTACAAGCCAGCATCTTGATCCGATGCATCTCGGCGAATAATTCGGGAGGTTCGAGCGACGGATTCGGCGGCGCGAGCCCGATGAATGGAAACGCCGGGGACCTGGTTGTTTATCAGTGCCTGGCCTATGCGAACGGCCGCGACGGATTCCGGTTTGGAAGTTCGATTGTCAAGCCTGTCGTGTTTGTGAATAACATCGCATGGGGAAACTCCGGTAAAGATATCCTGTTCGTGACCAATCAACCAGTTGCCGGAAGCGTCTTCGCGGATTACAACGCGCTGGTCACTAACACGCTTTATCCGAGTGGCGCGCACGATGTCACTTTGACGGGTGATCCGACAGTCGCGGGCGGTTCCAACAATTTCGCGCTGAACAACACTGCGGGTGCGGGCGCGGCGTGTCGCGCGGCGGGATTCCCTGGAGTGCTGACCGTTGGCGGGACAGGATATGCCGATCTCGGACCCTTGCAGCATCAGGACACGCCCAGCACCACAACGGTAATCGTTGCACCCACGATCAACCGTATAATCACAGAGGAGATTTATTAAATGGCCATCGGACGCGTTTACACCGTCGTTTTCGAGAAGGTGACCGTCTCGGCGGTTCAGGATCTCTTCCAGATCAAAGGCGCGGCGGGGAAGATTCTGCTGATCAAGGAATGCAGCGTGTCTTCGGCTGACTCGACGCTTCCCACAGCGCAGATGATGGCGCTGCGTATGCGATTCCTTCCGGCCACAGTAACCGATGGTTCAGGTGGATCGACCCCGACTCCACAGAAGACTGATCCCGGCGATGCCGCGGCCAGCTTCACGGCTCTGGCGAACAGCACAACGCCGGCCACGACAAGCGGAACGGCGGTAAAGATCCGCGAAGACGGAGCGCACCTGTACGCCGGCTACAGCTATTCGTTCGCGAAACCCCCGATCGTCGGGCCGAGCGAATCTTTCGTGTTTGAGTTGATCACCGCACCATCAGCAAACTGGGTACTGAGCGGGACGGTCACAGTCGAAGAGCTTGGAGGATAATCGGTGCGCATCGCCGAAATCAGGCTCGAATCCGAGCCGGGCGGCAAGCGCAGCGGCAGACTCCCGTTCTTTGGTGATACGGGCGGCGATTCGATTACAGTCGCGGCGAGCGCGGCGGCGGCATTCGTTGCTCAGCTCACCGTAGCCGAATCGATCACAGCAGCCGCTACAGGCGCGGCTTCATTCTCATCGACGGCAACGATACCCGATTCCTTTACTGCGGCAGCAGAAGGCGCGGCAGCATTTGTCGGGCACGCCGTTATCGCCGGCACGGTCACAGCAGCAGCAGACGCAGCCGCGGCATTCGTTGCGGGAGGGTACCGGCAGATCACCTTACCTCCGAGCGACCCTCCACCGCAGAGCGCGGCGCCCACGATCGTAGGCGGAGATCAATCGACGCAGCTGTACATCGGCGGCGTGAATCTCAGCTCCTACCATCTGGAAGAACGCGCCAGCATTCAATCGCAGACCATTGGCCGGTGGACGGCCAACGTAACGCTCTTCGATTCGAGCGGGACAATCCTTGCGCTTTTCTCGGGAGCCAACGGCGGCGTGGGGCTGTCGATCACGATTCAGGAGTACGGGTACAAGCTCTTTGCGGGCTGCATTCAATCCGTGAGAGCGCAGAGATATCTTGGAACGGTCGGCGCGTTCACATTCGAAATCACGGCAACCGACAAGAGCGGCATCTGTGACCGCAGAGTTGTTAAAAAAGCGCTCTACACGGCAGACTCAGACGGTGCAGACGTCATTCGGCATATCGTGACGAACTACCTGGACGGTGAGGGGATCACGTCTGTAAACGTTCCGCTCACGCTCGGCGCGCTCGTAACCGAGCTTCCGTTGAACTATCAGACCGTCCGCTCTGCGTTCGATGAAATCGCAACCCGCACAGCAACGGTGTGGTGGGTAGACATCAACGGAGACTTGCACTTTTCAGCCTTGCTCGATCTGCCGGCCGCGCCCTTCTCACTCACGGAAACGTCGCAGAATTGGAGCGGCGGGCAAGGCTCACCGCAGGGCCTGCAGGTGTTCACGACGCTTCAGGACTATCGCAATAAGCAGTACGTGGTTTCGAATCGCAACATCCGACCGGAGGGGGCGGGGGGCCCACAGACGACCGAATCGTACACGCTCGGCCCGAATGGACAAGAGGCTGCGTTCAATGCCGGGTTCCCGTTCGGGTACATTCTGCTCAACTTCCCAATCTCTGCAATCGTTTCGGTGAAGGTGAACGGGGTTTCGAAGAATCACTACGACATCAACGAACCATCGAGCCCGCCCTACGGAACCAACGCGACAGACTGGTATTTTTACCGGCTCGAACAATTTGTCTTCCCCAGCATTTCGGGAGTTCTGTCAAACGGAGACGTAATCGAGATTATCTACATTTCCACCACAACGAACGTTGTGAGCGACGAAGGCGAAGCGCTTGTACCTGTAGATCCGACGCTTGGACAGTGCGGGTCTGGACTCTATGAAGCCGTGGAACAAGTTCAGGATATCGAGTTCGCCGAAGACTTGACCGCGCTCGCGGCGTCAATCCTGACGAAAGCCGGGGGCGTTCCAACAGAAATTCAATTTGAAGTGCTGCGCCACGGTCTGCAGCCTGGTCAACTGCTTGACGTGAATATCCCGCTGATCGGTCTGACGTCGAGACAGTTTCTGATTACTTCGGTGGCCGGCCACTCGGTAGGCTCGACTTTGGGGCAGAGTTGCACCTATCGGTGGATGGTCACTGCACGGAGCAATCAGGACCCCGGCAATTGGGTGAAGTGGTTCGAGCGCGTCATTCGCAGAACCGAACAGCCAAAACCGATCATCCAGCTTGAAACGCACGCCTTCATCATCCAGAGCGGCGCGAACATTATCGGGGCGACGCCGATAGAAAACCCGGTACCGATCGAGCGGCCCGGAAAATTGTACGCGATGCGGATCGCAGCAGGTTTTCCTCCGGAAGATCAGGACCTGCAAATCACTTTCTACGTCGACAACGTTCCGGTCGGAGATATCGTACTCGCCAGCACCGACGCGGCCAACATCTTCATCATTGAACTGTTCGACACCGCAACGCCGCTTTACGTGGACACGAATCAATCGCTGACCGCGACGGCGCTGTACATCAACATTGGGGCGAACCCGGTAGCCGCGCGTCATGTGACCGCGACAATTTCGCACGCGATATGATCCGCCACATTGAGGGCTTCGACCTATTCGCGTTCACGGCTTCAGGTGTGCCGTACACCATCAACAGCGGCATTTTTTCGCAAGGCTCGATGCTTACCGGCCAGCAACAATCCGGCCAGTCCTGGTGGATCTTCAACACGGCAGGGGGTGAGGCGGATTACGAAAAGCTGATCGACGCGCAGCCGACTTGGATCATCAATTTCTGGTTCCGGCCGCTGAGACAGGGCAGTGACCCGCAACCGCAGATTTGGGCCGACTCGGTATTTTACCGGATCAGCGACGGAACCGGAGTGTTGTTCGATCTTCGGCAGCGCACGACCGGATACGTTGAGTTTCGCGGATCCGCAGCTACGGTGCTGGCGACCATCGGGCCGTTCCCGGTGGGAGTCTGGGCGGCGCTGCAGATCAAGATTACGTCGGGAGCCTACACCATCCGGGTCGATGGCGTTGAAGTTGCAACTGGAGTGCCAAACGTCTGGCGGGATCCGGATCGGTTCATGCACCGCTGGCAGACGGGCAATCCGGGGCTGAATCTCGACAATTACGTCATCTGCGACGGTCAAGGCAGCCTGAACAACGATTTCCTGCCGTATCCCTGGCGCGTGGATAGCGTGTATCCTACCGCCACGCAGTCGAACGCATGGACGGTCAACCTGCAAACCGACGCCTTGAAATGCGTCTATGACCGCCTGGGGAACCCTCCACCGGGTTTATTCGGCTACCCAGACGGGGACAAAGGGTACCTTCAGCCGACCGGAGCCGGCCAGCGGGCCTTGTTTCAACTCACCGAAAGCCCCTGTGTCGGGCGTGTGCTGGGCCTGGCGCTGTCGGTCGTCGCGAAACCCGTGACCGGTAGCCCGACGGTTCAGCTCATAGTGTCGCAGGGCAGCGTGGTAACGCAGCTCGCACAGCCGACGCTTGGGACGCGAGCGGTTCAGCTTCCTGGCCTGACCTGGCTGGACGATTATTTCACCTACCTGGGAATCTCAGAGACGGACCCGGCTACGAGCACGTTCTGGACGGACGGCGGGATTAGCGAAGCGCGATGGGGCGTCGAATCGGATAGCGCCGACGTGCACGTTTCGCAAATATTTGTGCAGCGGGTGAGCACGATGGCGAACTTATCCTACGATTGCGGCGGTAACACACCTTACGGGTTCTAGTACTTTCTAAGGTGTTCAACCGATTGCACCGCAGGATATCCAGGAGCATACTTGATGCATGGAAAATATCAACAAAGAAGTGAACGGGCCGAGCGCATACGACGGGCTGCGTCTCTTGATCGAAGAGGTCAAGCAACAGGCTGGCAAGCAGTGTGCCGATTACACAAGGGCGGGCCGTTCGGATGATAGGTGGTACGCAAAAGGTCGTCTTGAGCTGGCGCAGGAACTGCTCGCTGTTATCGGCGGTCACATGGATGCCGAGGATATCTTGCGGATTCACCGGTAAATTCCGATGACAAACCAAGAAGCCAGCAATCGAATCGTGAAAGCGCTCGCGATGGCGCGTGTGATGCATGAAGAAGGCGTGCGGTTCGTGGATGCTCAGAAAGTCGCGCTCGGTCAAGGGCCGTTCTGGTCCGCAGTGGTTAAGAAAGCGGGATATCCTAAAGGTGAGTTGAGCGAAGCAACCCGGCTGCACGCGCTGTATTTTCTGGCGGCAGTGGAGTTCAAGAATCGTTTGCGGAGGGTGCGATGACTGAGGCCGATCACGATTTAATCGCACGACTTTCTGCGGAGAACGAAGAGGCGATTAGGATCTGGACCGAGCAACACAAGGGAGAACCGTGCAAGTATTGCGACGCGACCGAGGGCTTGGAGTGTCACCCGGTTGGAAGTCTCGGACGGCTGACCCTGTTGTGCCCAGTCTGTAAGGATCGCCTCTCAGCCGCCACCAAAGCCTACTGGGAAGGCTATTCTGCGGGATGCGCGGCGGGTGCGCGAGATTTTAAGCGTCTCCCGTGGTACTCGCGTTTGTGGTGCTGATAATTCCGCTAGAATAGTCCGCATGTCGGACAAACCAAAACCTCCGCTCGATCCGAAACAGCCGAAGCAACCCCCGTCGAAGCCCCCAAAGAAACCGTACACCGGAACCGAAGACGATCCGCCGAACGAAGGTGGATCCGGAGGACCGCCCCCTCCGGGTGGACCCGGCACGAATCCGTAACGCGGGGAGCATGGACGCGCCCCAGGATCATAAAAATTGGTGGGATGTCTGGGGCCAAACGGTCAGCGCGATAACTTCGCTTATCGGGCTCGCGACGGCCGCGCTCGGGTTATTGAAGGCCAAGACCGAGGGCGAGAAACGCGAAAAGCGACTTCATCTTCGCAGGAAGAAAACCCGGTTCAAGCGATGTCTGCTCAAACTGGTAGGGCGCGGCGATGATGGAGCGGGCAGACCTTGAACCACCAGCAGATAAACAGACCGATCTTGAGCGTCACGGTCACTCCGGTTTGCAAGGCCCATGCCGGCTCGCTGGGATGCCAATAAAACACGGCATTGAAGACATTGAGTGCGCAGTATCCGGCAAGCAACCAAGCGTGCCATGCGTTCCGGGAATTGTTCGCGCCGCGATCCATTGCGATTCGCTGATACGCCCACGCCGAGACGATGATGCCGATCGCGCACGCCGGCGCACACGCCTTGATGAGGTAGTGCGTCCAGTTCTGATCGTTCGGGATTTCGATCACTGACGCGATTGCTGCGGACATCCACAGACCGACCCCACCGGCAGAAACCAGCACCCATCTGCGTTCAAGCTGGGGGATGATCCACCACCCGCAGGCTCGCGCAGCTTCAAAGGCGCAGCAGATCAGGCCAAAGTTGCCGAGCACGGATATCCAGCGGGAGGTGTCCCAGAGCTGCAAGGCCCATGCGAAAGCTGCGAGGGGAAGGTGCGCGAGGTATCCGGCCCAATATCCGTGATCGCGATTCAGTCCGACGTGGCACCATCGCCAGAATAGAGAGCCCGCGGCGAGTGCAAAGGCTGTGTAAAGCAGCTCGGGCATGGAATCCAACAGCATAGCATTTGGGGGATACCCCGCTAGCGCTGGGTGTTTCAATGTGCGACGCTTGGGGCATGAACGCACCTTGGTCCCTCATTCTCAGATGCCTTGCGCTGGTTTGCTTCATCGTGGCTGCTGCCTAGCGTGCCGATCCCAATCCGTACCGATGGAGCCTGACAAACGCGGGCCTTGCAGCGTGGGTGCTGTCCACGATGGTCACAGCCTGATCGTGCGATAATCGCGCGAATGGATGCCACGACGACCGCGCTCTTGATTACGACGGTAGCCGCGCTACTCGGCAACATCGTCAAGAGTCACTTCGATGAACGGCGGCGGCGTCTCGATCGCGAGCAGGACCGCGCAGACCGGGAACTTGCCGCGAAGCTCACGGCTGACCATCGCAATTTGATGGCAGGAAAACTCGACCGGCAGACGGAAAAGCTGGACGAAAATACCGCCGTCTCTGTGATCGCAGCAGCCAAAGCCGACGACGCCTACAAAGAAGCGAACGAAGTAAATCAGAAGATCGCCGAAATCGGCGGGCGCATCGCAGACAACACCAAATCCAAACGATAGTACTAGGACACTAAGGCGATTTACCGATTGCACTGTGCGGATATCCAGCGCATTATTGGTTCATGCAACCGATCACATACGCCGAAGCAAAAACGATGCCGGTAGCCGGATCATTCTCTTTCAGTGATGGTATTTCGCGGGCCACTGTTCTGGTGCGCTACGCTACTCGCGAACGCAATATCTTCGCGGCAAACTGCGTCGAGTTCGTTAACGAGGGACACTTCCGGGTGGACGTGTTCACGATATGATCCTCTTCATTCTGGTAGCGGCAATCGCGCTGTGGTTCGGCATCCGCGCAATCCCAAAGTCTACCGATCACCGACGCGCTGACTGGTTCGAGCGCAGAATGGAGGACCTTGACGATGACCGCACGTGAGCAGTTACGCATCGCGCGCACTCAGTTCATTCAAGCCGATGAGCAGGTTTACAAGTGCGGCTTCGCCAAGGCCGGGAGCCTCTGGCGCATCGCATGTTATAACGCGTGGATTGAAGCGGTGATCCGCTTTCGGAGGGAGCAACGATGAATCGCGGACAAGTAGCGGCGAAGGTCGCAGCGAACAAGGCGAAGCACCCGGAGGATTATTGCCCAACGCCAAATTGCCTCTGGAACACGAAGCGTATCGGCGGCGGACCATGCCCGCGTCACGGAGGAGCCAAGCTATCGACCATGCAGCAGATCACATTCAGGCAGGCCGGGGAAATGACTCAGCGTTTGCAGATCGTCACGCCGATGCAAATAACCGGCATCAACGATGTCCTGTTCGACAAGCCGGTTACGATGAACGAAGGAGACACGCTGGAACTGGTTCACATTCCAGTGGAGAAAAAATGAATAGCGCACTTGTGAACGAACGCAACGCCGTACTCGCTCGTCTGATTCGCGAAGCCGCAGCACGTATCCGGCTGGCTAGGATCTTCTCTAAGATACCGAGTGGATCGTGGCGCTAGGTTGACGCCGCAAAAGATCCGGGATATCCTGAAACGCAAAGTCAGTACTGGAAAGGATCACCAATGTCTTATAAGCCGTATCCGTCGCTCTACAGCGCACAACGCAGTAACCTTTACAACGCCTGGGCGCAATACCTTCACCCGCGCGTTGCCGAAATCATGCTCATTCAGAGCACAGCCGACGCGAACAATCGCGTTTTGAAATTGGTCGAGCAGTGCGCACTGGACGGAATCCCGGTCGATGAAGTGCTGGTGCTCGGTCGGCATGAGGGCGTCGATGCTGTGATGGCGCAGCGCGTGCGGCAGGGCGTCAAGTACGTCGTCGGCTACAAACTCCCGGACGTCGAGAAAAACCGCATCACGCCGCAGTCTACGAATCCGGATGACTTCCCGGTATTCGACCTGGACGCGTATATAGCGGGCGGCGGCGCTCCACCGCGTCAGTTGTGGGTGGAAGATCCGACGCAGAGCGGGCCGCGGTTCAGCCTCGGTATCGACGCCACGGCCTATCCGCTGATGATCACAGCCGGCATGACGCCGACCGGCAACCCACGGCAGAACTGGAACCAGCAGACGGAGTACGAATCGGATACGTCGGGCTTCAACGGTGCGCTCGTGCGCGTCGACGCCTACGGCTTCCGGATTCCGGTCGGCAAAACTGCACCGGGTGAAGCTCGGTTCCAACTGATGCAGCACGGGCAATTCGAGCGAGCCGACAAGGTTGATTAGATGACGATTCGCTTCCACGTTTCCGAGAAGCATGGCGGTCTGTGGGCCACTGGCTCATGGGGCACGCAGGCCATCGGGACATGGGCGCCGGATCGGGCTACGATCCAGCGCGACGTTGAGAGGGCCGTTGCAGAGATGCAGCGGCTTTTCATTTTCCCCAAAGGGCTGCGTGTGATATTCTGATCCCGTGAACTTCTTTGGATATCTCTATACGATCTTTAGAAATTCAATCGAAACGATAAGGCGATTGAAAACGCTTCAGGATACCTGCGATGAGATCCTGGGTCTGCTGAAGCCGGGCGAAGCGAGCGCAGTAATCTTTTACGTGGATGGAGAAAGGAAAACAAAAGTGGATATCTCGATTACGCAGCAATTCAGCGTTTCAGTGGCCTTTGTCGACAAGAAGGGGAACCCGGCTCCCGTAGACGGGACGCCTCAATGGTCGACAGACAACACCGATGTTCTGAAGGTGACGGCGGCTCCGGATGGCATGTCGGCAACTGTCGCAGCCGTAGGTGCGATCGGCTCGGCATCCATCACTCTTTCTGCTGATGCGGATTTGGGTGCTGGGGTTGTGCCGTTGGTCGGAACCTTGGCGGTAAATGTAACAGCCGGTCAAGCGGCCAGCGTTGTTCTGACGCCCGGGCCGGTAACTGAACAACCGGACGTGCCGATCGATCCGAACGTACCGTAATCAATCTGTGGGGCAGTCCCCGTGCAGCAATCGACCTCGGATGTTCCGCAACATCCGGGGTCGTTTTGCGTTCAGGCTGACTTACTCAGTAGTGGCGTGATGTCGAATCGCTTGCGAGCACGCCAGCGGCGCATGTAATAGCGCCTGCGGCATTTGAAGCATCGCTTACACCAGCAGGTTGTGATCTCTGGACGCGGCTTCCACCGGTAGCGGCGAAGTCTTCGCGGGCGGCGCATTTTCGCAGCGATGGCGCGAGCCTGCAAAGTTATAGAAAAGCGCCTCACCAGCCAATTCTGAACGCATCCACCGGGTACTTGGCAAGTTGGATCTGCGTCACAACCGCATTGCCGATGACGCCGGCGAAGTCGATCTTCACGAATCCCCAGTACGATATCGCCGTCGTCTGAATCACGTGCTCGACCTTCAGCCCCACTTCTTTGAAAAGATCGATTGCGTCCGAGGTTTGGCCGTTGATGGTCACAGTGAAGAGTCGCCGGCCAGCCGCTGTCGCGTTCGGTTCGACAAAGGACAACTTAACCAGGTACACGCCGGGTGGCGCCGGGACGCGGTATGAGAAGCGCACGCCGTAACGCAGGGCGTTGAGTGGCGGGCTCCCAATGGTCGCGTCTGTGTACGCGGTACCGCCAACGAACGCGGTATCCGTGGGTGATCCGCAGTCGATGCTGATAACCTGGCAACGTGCGATCGCGCAGCAGAGCCACAGAGCACCAATCCAAAGTACTAGCCTGATTCCTGGATATCTCATGGCGCAATTCTACACGATTCGTGATACGCTATTCGGGTCAATTGCTCCTTGTGGGGCGAGCGGGTTCAGAATACTTTCGACTCGCCCCCTTTTTTTATGCCCTGGAAATTTGAACGCGCCGCTGGTAAGATCATCGCACCGCAGGGCCACGTGACCGGCATGGCTTACGCGGGACACGGCGCAGCTCGCAACAATCCCGCGAAGGAAGGCGAGCACGGCGCGATGACCAACGGCAAGATCACAGCCGGGGGACCGCTGCCTGCGGGGACCTACACCTTAACGGAATTGGTTCTGATGCATCTCAAGACCGGGCCGTATTCGATTCGCCTGAAGCCGGACGATGCAACGCGGGCGCACATCCTCTCGCTGAAGCGCGATCCCAATTCGTTCCTCGTACATGGAAACAACGCTGCGAACGACGCGAGCGAGGGATGCGTTATCACAAACCGGGCCACACGTGAAATCATGTGGCAGTCGCAGGATCACCAACTCATCGTGGTTTAGTACTCCCGGCTCTTGCAAACGTAGATATCCATGATAGGATATCCAGCATGGCAATGACCCCGGCGCAAGCCAAAACAGCGGTTCAAGATGCGTTGATGGACCTGTACAAGCAGGGCATGCAGGTGAGCACGATACGTGTGAACTGGACGACTGCGCAGCCTGCAACAACGCCTCCTCTGAAGTGTACTGTGGAGTTTGACGCGAAGCTATGACGGAGCCGTGCATAAATCGCATCTTGAGGCGTGCCGTGCAGGTGCTGATGGTGATCGCCATAGCGGTGAAGTTGGCCGTTTTATTCGGCATCAAGGGCAAGCTATGAAAATTGATGATGCAATCGAAGAGTTGCAGCGCATCCGCGCCATGCGGGGCAACCTCCCTCTTGTGCTGGAGACGACAGACATGCACAACCAACTGGATTATCAACCCGTCTCAATCCGCGATACCAAGATCAGATATCCGGACAGCAACAATCCTGTATTTGTGGTGCTGGTGTCATGAAACCGACCGAGGCGCAGATTCAGCAGACCTGCACGCAGATGCTGGAGTTGGATGGTTGGCGGGCGCTGCGCACCGATCCGGTATCGCGTCGTGAGTGGGGTAAGGGATTCGGGGAAAAGGGAATGGCAGATCACCTGTACATCCGTTATCGCCAAGGCGAGCGGCACGACCCGGTGAGCATCTTAACTTCGCGCGTGATACTGCTTGATCAGGTGATGTGGATCGAATGGAAACGCGTGCGGTTCAAGAAAGCGACCTCTGTAAAATCGCACCAGCAAATCTGGCACCAGGCCGAGCGCGCACGCGGCGCGCTGACACTCATCGCGGGCGTCGACTTCCCGGCAACCATCGAAGGCTTTGTCGAGTGGTACAAATCCAGCGGGCTGATGCGAAAGCAGATCAACATCCGATGAAGTGCACAGCCTGCAACGCACACGCCGATCCGGGGCACCACTTATGCAGAAGCTGTCGAATCTTCGCGGCGAACCTAGCCGCATCACTGGAAGGGGAAAATGAAACGATCCGAAGTACTCAAGAAAATGCGCGAAGGCAAGATGAAGCCGGCGCTGAGTGTGAAGCTGCTGGCCGGCGCGATTAAGAAAGCGCGCAAGCACATCGTCAAACCGACCCGGATGCACGTTCCGGAGACGAAGGCCGAGACGATCAAGGTGCTGATCTCTCTGCCGGTAACCCTGAATCGCCAGCTTGACCGGAATGCCTCAAAGCATGGGATATCCAAATCCGCGCTGGTGAGGAATTTGATTGTGAAGAACAGCGCGAGAGTGGGCAAGTAATGGCGAAGGTGAAGGGCTTGCGGCTGTCTCCTCGGCTGGAGGCTGAGCTAGCATTTGTCGTTCAGGAATTGGGCGAGTTGCAATCGATCTGCGCGCGTTGCGAGACCAAACTGGACAGCTATGCCGACAAGTGCACGGCGGATCTGAGCGACTGTTGCCCTGGATATCTCGCGATTGAGAACGCAAAAGCCAAGTTCAACGAAGCCAATCCCCCAGCAAAACGCCTTAGCTAGTACCTGGGTATGTTTCTAAGGTCAAAGTACTATTGAACCCACGGATATCCAGGAGCATACTTGCTACATGGAAACGACAGCAGAACGAACGGATATCTGGAGCGTAACCCCCGAGGAAGACACTGCGGCGCGTCTGTGGTGGGAGCGCACGACCGAAGCCGACAAGAAAGCGACCGGCGCGCGCTACATCTCTTCGCGGCGCGATCTTCGGTGGGGCGCGATGTCCTGCACCGAAAACCGCCACATCGCTCTGGAGTTGATCAACGCGGGAGTCTTCTCAGACGGGCAAGACATCATGCCGCGCTTGCTTCCGGATGGATCGCTGACGACCGAAGAGCGCGAAAACTTCCGCGAGTTCGCGGCAACGCTTCCGACCATCGATGAATGCGCGTTCAGTGCGGACCACATAGCGCTCTATCACGGCGGCGAAGTCGAAGGCGAAGTTACCTGCATGTTCGTGCGCGGCGGCTGGGGCTACGGCGGAACCGGATCGAGCACGGCAGCGGCCTACGGTCGGATGATTCAGCAGATTGTGGAGCGTGAAGCGTGAGCGATTATTTCGGCGACAGCTTGACCGACTACGATTGGCTGCTGGAGCCGTTGGATGAACCGCGGATGTTGTGTTCCGCGTGCGCGGCTGCAATGCCAGCGCTTCGCGAAAGTGGTTTGATGCGGGTAGCGCGTTGCGAGTCATGCGACAAGCTGACCGACGTAATACCGCATCGCTGAGTATCGGCCCATTTGTAGGGGAGCGGCCGAGAGTGACCGGGCTTGTGGGAGCCTAACCCCGCAGGCCCGGGGTGTCCGAATCAAATAACGAAACGAGGATAACATGGCAGCAACCAAGAAAGTTGATCGCGATGCGCAAGCTCGCGCGTTTATCTCTGACCTGCATTGTCGTGGCTGGCGTTCGCTGCAATCCTGGGAAGACGGTGGGCACAGGTTCGAGATGTTGCAGCGGCGCGAAAATCCCGGTTGCCCGCGAATCATCGTGCAAATCTATCCCGGTGGAAATGGATTTGAAGTGTGGCGCCAGGTCACTGACAGCAACTCGATCGCCGATGTCACAACAGCGACCGAAGCATACGGAGCGGCATGATGTCCGATGCATCGCAAGCAATCTTAACTGTGCAGGCCCGCGAAGTCGCGGCGCAAGACTTCCAGCCGATCCTGAACGTACAGCAGGCGATCGAGCGCAAGGAACAACTCAACGCCTTCATCGCCAAGGTGATGGTCGACGGGCTGGACTATGGCAGCTTACCGGGCTATGGGAAGCCGGAACTGCTGAAGCCGGGCGCCGAAAAGCTCTGCTCGCTGTTCGGACTCGCGCCGCGATACGTGGCTGAGAAGATCATCGAAGACTGGGGAACCGACCAGACCGAAGCGCTGTTCTTCTATCGGTACACCTGCCAACTGTGGCGCGGAGATCGGCTGATGGGCGAAGCGTCGGGGAGCTGCAACAGCCGGGAGTCGAAGTATCGCTACCGCTGGATATCCGCGGAAGACGCGCAACGCCGGCCAGACTTCGACCGGCTTCCGTCCAGGGGAGGTCGGCAGTTCGAACCGCAGTTCGCTATCAACAAAGCTGACACGACCGGCAAGTACGGGAAGCCCGCGGAGTACTGGAAACGCTTTCGAGACGAATCGAA